>Ga0116229_10000677_pt1 | contig 48086 bp, 41 predicted proteins | sample S1TSphgellanicum_3_FD_87313 | JGI IMG/M metagenome (GOLD analysis project Ga0116229, IMG submission 87313) | Host-associated microbial communities from peat moss isolated from Minnesota, USA - S1T2_Fc - Sphagnum magellanicum MG | ecosystem: Host-associated > Plants > Peat moss > Unclassified... | reverse complement strand
GGATAAGACGCTCGAGGTATTCATCGCGCGCGTCAGGGCCGAGTCGTGAGTTCGCGTCTCGACCGCACGGTCGATACGCTTCCGCACCGCTATCCGGGACCGGCCGCTGCTGGCTGGCCCGCCGCTTACCGTATCGGCGGATCAGTTAAGCGTTTCCAGGTGAAGGGATGACCGGGCGGGCGCCCAGCAACGGCAGGAGGTCGCCGATTTCGAGGGCGACGTGGAGGTTGAGCAGAGCGTCGGCGTCTTCGAGGTTGCGACCGGTCAGATCGGCGATGCGGGATAAACGGTACTTAACCGTATTGAGGTGAACGAACAGGTCCTTCGCACACTGCGCTTTGTTGCCGCGCGTCTGCAGGTAGGCGCGCAATGTTTTCACGAGGTCGGGGTCGTGCTCGATCGAACCGAGTTGTTCGCGCCGGAACGCGTGCAGCGCCTCGCCGTCGACGGCGTCCGCGAGCAACCGGTAGAGGCCGAGCCGCTCGTAGTGCATCACGCTGCGCGGGCCGCTGCGGTGGGCGCCGATGCCGGCGGCCAGCCGCGCTTCGGCAAACGAGCGCGGCAGCGCCGCCCGGTCGCCGCACCAGCGCCCCAGACCCGCGACGAGTTCGACCGATGCGTTGGCCGCGAAGACGCCCTGCATCAAACGCTCAGCGCGAACGCACCAGATCTGCGTGCTCTCGGCCGCCCGCGCGGGCACGAGCGCGACCGCCAAATCGTCGGCCACGACCGTGCACAGGCCGGCGCGCCCGGTCGCCGCGGCGATCTCCTCATCGAGCGCGACCGCGACCGCCTCCATGCGCGCGCGCGCGCCGTCGCGCTCGCCCCCGAGCGCGCGCACGACGAGCACCGCATGTCCGTCCGCGGGGTCGTAGCCCAAATACTGCGCGCGGCGTTCCATCACGTCGGCCGGTTCGCGACCGAAGATCGATTCGTACACGAAGACGCTGCGCAGGTTGCGCTCGTGCGCGCGCACGGCCTGCTCGCGGCCCACGATCAGCGCGGCGACGGTCGCGGCATGTTCGACGGCCATCAGATCGATGCGTTCGAGCGCGTGACGGCCGCGCGCGACCGAGATGTATCCGTAGTAAGCGTCGCCCATGATGACCGGCGCCATCACGCGCGCGCTCATCTCCAATCCGGGATTGGCCGGAACGTGCATCGGGCGCCGCTCCGAGCGCAAGCGCTCGAACGTGCCGTCGCGCTCGAGCGCTTCGACGACGTCGGGCGTCGTGGCCCCGAACGCGAGCGCACGGCGCCGGACGGCATCGATGCGCGCGTTCCCGGTGTGCGCGGCCAAGTTGCGGTGCCGGCGGTCCTTTACGATTGCCGGCGCGTCGATCAGTTCCGCTAACGTGGCGGCGAGTTCGTCGAGCCCGCGGCCGTCGAGCGCGACGCGGGTCAAGCGGTCGTGGATCGCGCGCGCCCGTTCGATCTGGCGGCGTTGCGCCCGCAGCAGCGCGTCGCCGATGCGGAAACGCACGGTCGACAGGTCGGCGTCCGCTTCGGGCCAGGCGATCAACGAAACGTCGCCGGGGAGTTCATCGAGCACGAACTGCGACGGCAACAAACCGCAACCGATCACGGCCGCGGCACCGTGCGCGGACGCCCAGGTAACGAAATCCCGTAATCCGTCACCGCTGGCGACGAGTGCCGCGGCGCCGTCGAGCCCGGCTTCCGGTTCGCCGCGCATCCAAATGCCCGAGAGTTCGGGCAACGGGCCGTCCACGTGGCGCACGTCAAGCGCGCCCGGCAATTGAACGACGAGTTCGCGGCTGCAAACGTACGTCGACAGCGAACTTACTCCGGAACCGGCGAGCAGACCGGCGCGATGGGCTGACCGGCCAGCACCTTGCGCACGAACGGTAACGAGTCGCGCAGCGACGCGTTGACCGTTTGCGAATGCGTCAAGCCGGCGTAGATGTGCGCTTCGACGGTCGTCCCCGCCGCGCATGCGTCCTTGACGAGCGCTTCTTGGACCACCGGGCGGACATCTTGGTCGGCCGCGCCCGTCCCGATGAAAACCGGCGTTTTCAGCGCCACGGTCGGGTACATGAAGTCGGGAAAATGCTTTACCAACACGGGCAGGAGCGCGGCGCGCATCGCGCCCGCGTCGGTCAAGCCCAAAATGGTGATGTCCTCTTCGAGCCGGTCGACGCACGTGAAGCGCGCCGTTTCGAACACGGGCACTGCCGCGGGCGTCAGCAGGTCGGCCGCCACGAGCGACGGATCCGTCTGCTGCGCCATCAGCACGAGGTAGAAGATATACGCGAGGCCCGTATCGACGGCGTTGGGATCGGCCGGCGCGCGCGGCACCTTCGGGCCGAAATACGGAACGCCGGTCGCGACGGTTCCGCGGATCGGCAACTCGGGCGCATACGCGGGCGCGAAGGCCGCGGCGCTGAAGGCCGCGCCGCCGCCCTGCGATTGGCCGACGATCACGACCTTGGCCGCTAATTTGCGATCGTACGCATAGGCCGCGCGGACCGAGTCGAGCACGTCGAACGCTTCGGCCCGCGCGTTGAGGTACGGGTGCGGCCCCGGCGTTCCGAGACCCTGATAATCGGTCGACACGATCGCGTAGCCTTGCGCGAGCCACGTCGTCAGATAGGCGATGTCGCGGTACGAACGGCCCGACCACGACGGCGCGCAAATGTCCGCCACACCGACGGTCCCGTGGGCCCACGCGACGAGCGGCCAACCGCCGGGCGGCGGCGGGCCCGCGGGTTCGAAGAGCGCGCCGGACACGACGATCGGGGCGCTGCCGCCCACGCCGTCGGTCGATGCGTACAACATCCGGATCTGCCGGCCGGCACCGGGCAAGCCGATCACCGGCGGCAGCGGCTCGGTGCGTAGCACGGTGCCGGGCTTGGACGGAATCGTCCCCTCCCACGTGTAGAACGGCGACACCCAGCCGTCGCCTTGCAACGGATCGGGCGCCGGCACCGTTTGCGCGGCGGCCGCGGACGGCAGCACGAGGCCGGTAAGAAATAAGGCCGTCAGCACGAACGTCGCACGCATGTTGCCGAGCATTCCGGGCCGGTGGCGGCCGACCTTGCGGGGTCGATTCGCCGCGCGAGCAGCGGCCGCGCTCTTGCTGACCGCGGCCTTCCCGTTCTTCGTAGGCGTTTGCGGGGCAGCGCCTCCGGCCGCTATCGACGCGCAGGTCGTGGCGCCGGGCTTCGCGGCGACGGTCGCCGCGCTCCGCAAACGGACGAGCCTGCCGATCGTGCTGCCCGCCAAACTCGACCCCGGTACCTACGCATCGTTCGCTGAAGCGTCGGCGAACGCGTACACGCTTTACGTCGATCTCGCGCCCGGTTGCGAAGGCGCGCACGCCTGCGGTTACTACACGCTATACGCCAAACGCGCGTCGCCCGCCGACGGCAAAGCGCACGCGCAACGCATCGCGCTCGGCCGCGGCGTCGACGGAGACCTCACCGCCTCCGAGGTGACCGCGTATCCCACGGATACGACGATCGCATTCCGGCTGGGCACGACGGCATACGTCTTATCCGTCAACTCGCACGGCCCCGATCCGCGCGCGCTCGCCCGCGCCATCGTGGCCAACCTGCGAACCGTGCCGGACCCCAGCATCCTGGCAAAGCCGGCTTGATGCTTTCCGCCGCGCGCATTGCGTCACTGCTGGCGTTCGGCGGCATCGCGTTGCTCCAACTGTTTGCGTTTTTCGATCGGGCGCACGCGGGGACGATCGACGCGCGGCTCGGCGCGGAGAACCCGACGAGCATCGCTCGTTTCATCGTCCGCGACGCGCCCGCCGGAAGTCCGCTGCACCGTGGCGACCATATCGTTCTCGATCCGGGCGACCTCGCCGCGTTGAACCTCCATGCGCTACGCACGGGCTCGACCGTCACGGTGCGGCGCACGTCGCCGCTCCCGCAAGCGACGCTCGCCGTACCGGTCGTCGCGCAGCCGGCCCCGCTCGGAATCGTAATCTTGATTTTCGCGGCGATGTTTCTCGGCATCGCGACGCTGGTCGCCGCGCGCGGCCGCGCCCCCGGTTCGCTCCCCCTGGCTTGGTGCTCGGCGCTCCTCGTGCTGTTGTTCGACCCGGTGTCGCCGGCTTGGCCGCACGCGTTCGCACTGGCGTTCGCGATTTGCACCGGCGCGATCCCAGTCGGCGCCATGCTGTGCGCCGTCGACTTCACGACCCGCTTCGCCGGCGACGACGGCGCACCGTGGGCCCGGCGCTTGCGCGCGTTCTCCCGCGTCACGGGGATCGCTTCGATCGCCTGGGAACTGGGCGTGTCGTTCGTGGCATTCCATTCGGATGCGACGACGGACGCGGCCCAGAGCGTCGCGCTCGCCGCGTTGATCCTGCAGCCCATCCTCTTCGTGGCCGGGCTCGCGCTCGCGTACATCAAGGCGCCGCCCGGCGACCGCCAACGGGTCGCGTGGGTCACGATTTCGCTCGGCACCGGCATCGTGGGGTTCATCGCCGGCATCGCGCTGCGGGTGGCCGACGTGCCAGAGCCCTTGCGCTATTACCCGCTCGTGCTGGTCGCCGCGATGCCGCTGGGCTGCGCGTACGCGATCCTGCGTTACCGGTTATTGGATATCGGGTTCGTCGTCAACCGCGCGACCGTCTTCGGCGTCACGTCGCTGCTGGTGCTGGCGGCCCTGGCGCTGGTCGATTACGGTCTTGAGGCGTGGCTGGGATCGTGGCTCGTGCGCACGGGAATGTACGTGCAACTCGGCCTCGCGCTCGCCATCGGGATCGCGACGCGCCCCTTACACGACGGCGTCGACCGCGTGGTCGACGACCTGTTCTTTCGGCGGCGCCACGAAACCGAACGAACCCTGCGCCAATTCGCGCGCGACGTACCGCACATCGACGATCCCGCCGTGCTCGTGCAACGAACGGTCGATACGGTGGCGCGCGCCGCGGAACTGCGCTGCGCCGTTTATCTATCGGGCGACGACGGGCTGCGGCGCGCGGCCGCGAGCGCCCTCGACGCCATGCCGATCGGGCTCGACCGCAACGACGGCGCGGTCGTCCGTCTCCTCGCGACGCGCGAGCCGATCGACCTCCACGACGTCGAAACCGCGCTGCCGGGGGACTTCGCCTTTCCGATGTTCGCGCGGAACCGGCTTTGCGGGCTGCTCGTCTGCGACGGAAAAGCGGACGGCCCGGCCGCCTACGCTCCGGACGAACTCGATGCGATCGGGGCCGTCGCGACCGCCGCCGGCCTCGCGCTCGACCTCCTGCGGATCGAGGGCCTCGAGCGCGAATTGGCAGCCCTGCGGCCGACGGCAAGTAAGCCCGCCGCGATCGTCGCGACGGGCGCAAACACGTAACCCGGCGTCACGGCCGGTGCGCGCTTTCGCGAGTCGCCAAGCGCCGCAGGAGTTCTTCGAACGCGGCCGGCCGAGCCAACAAATAGCCTTGCCCGAACCGGCAATCGTGTTCGAGCAGCCAAGCCGCTTGCGCTTCCGTTTCGATGCCCTCGGCCAGCGTATCGAAGCCGAAACTTTCGCTAACGCGCAGCAACATATCCGCCACGACCGAGTCGCGTTCGTCGTCGGGCAATCCCATGACGAACGACCGATCGATCTTGACGACGTCGACCGTTAGCTGCTTGAGGTACGATAGCGACGAGTGACCGGTCCCGAAATCGTCGATCGCGACGTAAATCCCCCAGCGGCGGAACAGATCGATCGTGTCCATCGAGCGCTCGACGTTCTCCATCGCGGCCGTCTCGGTCACTTCGACGCCGAGGTGAGCGGCGGCGAGGGGCGCCCGCCGCAACGCGTCCTTGAAGTGGGCGATGAACGGAACGTCGGCCAGCATCTGAGCGCCCAAATTGAAGTACACGCGAAAACCCGGCGCGAACGCCACGTCGTCGCGCGTGATGTCGCGTACGACCCGATCCAACACCCAGCGCGACAACGCTCCCATCAGACCGTTGCGTTCGGCGAAGTCAACGAAGTCCGCGGGTGAAAGCCGGCCGCGCTCGGGGTGGTCCCAGCGCACTAGCGCTTCCGCCCCGATTATCGTGCGGTTCGCCAATTCGAACGTCGGCTGATAGGCCAGCACCAGTTGGTCCCCGGCGATCGCTTCGGAAAGCTCGACGTAGCGCAAGCGCGACTCCTCGACGATCCCTTCCATCGAGCTCTCGAAGCGCATGGTTTGGGACCCGCCGCGGCGCTTCGCGACCCGCAGGGCAACCGACGCGCGCCGCACGAGTTCTTCGAGCGATCCGCCATCCGCCGGAAAGCTGGCCGCCCCGATCGACGCGGCGATGCCGAGCACGAACGTCTCGCCGCGACTTTCGACGTGAAGCGGATCGGCGAAGACGCTCGCGTAGCGCTCCAGGGCGCGGTGCTCGGCCTGGGCGTGATCGATCCCGCGCAGCAAGATGCCGAATTCGTCGGCGCTCACGCGCGCGACCGGGTTGCTGCTCGCCACGGCTTTGAGGGCGCTCGCGACTTCGCAGATCACGTCGTCTCCCAACTGGTGCCCGTCGCGTTCGTTGACGCCCCGAAAACCGTCAAGGTTGACGAAGGCGATCTCGCACTCACGCCCGGCGGCGATTTCTTCGCGAATCGCTTTGTGAAACTGAGCGCGGTTCTTGAGTCCGGTCAACGAGTCGTGCTCGATGTCGAATTGGATCTGTTCGAATTGGGCTTGCTGATTAGCGTGGCCCGCTAAAAAAGATGCGAGGACGTCGACGTAGGCGATATCGTCTTCCGCGTAGGGCTGGTCGGTCATCAGATCGACCGATCCGAAGGTGACGAAATAGGTTCGGCCTCCGCTTTGAACCGGCGTTCCGATAAAGCTCTTCCAACCCAACTCATGCGACACCAGGCCGTCTTCGATCACGCTCAGATCGTCCCACGCTCGCGTGCCGCCGTCGCAGGGAAGCAGGCTGAGGATCGATTGTTCCAATGCGAACCGCGCGCCGGGGTAAACGCGCGCGGCGAAGATCTCGGCATTGGTCTGCGCGGCGTTAAAAGACGTCGCGTCGACGACGACCGTTTCGCCCTCGACGTGACTGAGGCCGCCGAACATCGGCTTCCCCGGTCTGATCGTCGCGGCGGCGATGCCGAGCATGCGGCGAAAACGCGCGTCTTTGACCGATGACGAATCCACGGCCATTTGCCAGAGCGCGCGGATACGCGACGCCTGCACCGCGGCCTGGCCGGTCACCCGCCGCAGCGTCGCCTCGACCTCAGCTAATCTCGACCGCGACGCGATCAGGGCCTGGACGGCGGTGGCGAAGACGAACAACGAGCCGAACATCACCAGCAGTCGACTCGCGTAGAACGAAGCTCCGGTGCGCCGGCCGCCGATGAACAGGACCGACATGTCGAGCGTCAGCGCGAAGAGGGACAAGGCGAGGGTCCCGTCGATCGTCGTCGGCCGGCGCAGCCGGAACGCGAACGCCGTTGCGACGCCGACGAGCGCCACCTCGGCGGGCCCGATTCCGATCGCGATGGCCGGGGTGACCGACGTCCCGGCTGCCAGCACCGGGAGCCGGTCGCCGCAGGCGAAAACCAGCAAGACCACGGTGAAGGCGAAGGCAGCCGCGATGCCGGCGCCCGTCAGGATCGGGACGCGTCCGAGCGATTGCGCCGGCTCGCGCCGCCGAAACCCGATATACGCGAGACCGCCGATCCCGGCCGTCACGTGCCAGACCGTGTAAAACCACGGGCCGGTCTGTTGCGCCACCGGCAGGACCGGTAGCACGCCGGGCATTGGTGATAGCGTGAGCATCGCGAAGAGCGCCAGGATGGCGTTGACGCCGAACGAGAGCACGAGCACGAACGTCGCCCGCTGTCTTGCCGAGTGGCGCCACGTTTCGAGCAGGACGGCCGCGGTCGCGGCGTTTCCGAGCGCTGCCAAGAAGAGCGCGATCGGCCCGAAGATCTCCAAACGCGGAAGGAGCGCTCGCCGGAAGACGATGCCGGTCACGCTTACGGCGAGCAGAAAGATGACGAAGAAATAAACGATTCGCCGGTCGCTCGGCCGATCGTTCACCGATTACCGAAACCGATAAACCGAAATGTCGTCACGTGCAATAGTAAGCCGCTGGACTCAAAATTGTCAAAAGACATCCACGTCGCGCGGATGCCGGAGCGCTCGAAGGCTCGCTCAGCCGCTTGCGTGGTCCAATGCGGCGATCGTCGTGTCGCTGAGCCGCAGCCGAGCCGCCGCGACGAAATCCTCGAGTTGTTCGACGGTCGTGGCGCTCGCGATCGGCGCGCTGATCGAAGGCCGCGCGATCAGCCACGCCAGCGCGATCTGCGCCGGCGTCGCGCCATGCTCGCGGGCCGCAGCATCGAGCGCGGCCAGGATCCGTGCGCCGCGGTCGTCGAGATACTTGGCGACGCCGCGACCGCGCGGACTCTTGGCGAGATCCGCTTCACCGCGGTACTTTCCGCTGAGAAAACCCGACGCCAGCGCGTAGTACGGGATGACGCCCAAACCTTCGGCGACGCACAGCGGCTCCAGCGCGTCCTCGAAGATTTTGCGCTCGACTAAGTTGTAGTGCGGCTGCAGCGTCTCGTAGCGCGGCAAGCCCAGGCGCGCGCTCGTTTCGAGCGCTTCTTTGAGTCGCGGCGCCGAGTAGTTGGAAGCGCCGATCGCGCGCACTTTGCCCGCTTCGATCAGCGACGCGAAGGCGCCGAGCGTTTCTTCCAGCGGCGTGTTCGGGTCGTCCTGATGCGCTTGGTAGAGATCGATGAAATCGGTCTGCAGGCGGCGTAGCGAATCGTCGACCGCGCGCAGGATCCAGTCGCGGGAGAGCCCGGCGTTCCCGCCGCCCATATCCATGCCGACCTTCGTCGCGATGATGATGCGATCGCGGACGCCGCGCGCTTTCATCCACCTGCCGAGCACCGTCTCCGATTCGCCGCCGGTGTGACCGGGAACCCAACGCGAGTAGACGTCGGCCGTATCGATCGCGTTGAAGCCCGCATCCAACAGCGCATCGAGTAACGCGAAGGAGGCGGCTTCGTCGGCCGTCCACCCGAAGACGTTGCCGCCGAACACGAGCGGCGGGATGTCGATCCCCGTGCGGCCCAGGGTGCGAAGGGCGACTGCCGAATCGACCATGCGAATCTCCAATCGAACGTGTCGGTGAACGGCAAGACTCCTACCCGGAGTTCGGCGTTGCAACACCCGCAAGCGACTTCGCCCGCGCGAACAGACGCACCCGCAGCGCGATCAGGGCGGCAGCCAGCAGCACGACGAGCACGGCGTTGAGCGCGAGCGTGCTTTGCGCCGAACGCAGGCCGGCGCCGAACGCGACGAAGCGGCCGACCGCGCGCAGCGCGAGGGCGGCGATCCAGATGGCGGCGGTCGCCCACGAACCGCGCACGATCGCGCTCGTGCCGCCTGGGCCCAAGCGCACGCTGGTGAAGCGATCCACCGCTAACCCCAGGCCCGCTCCGACGGCAATCGCCGCCAACGTTCCGGCCGCGACTTCCACCAAAACGGACGGTGCCGTCACGACCGCGTAGATGACCAGCGCGGTCGCCAACGCGACGAACACGAACGGCAGGGCGAAGAATCGCTGAAACGGGATGCGCCGGTCGCGCAATTCGCGCAGCAAAAAGCGGCCCACGACCAGCGCGATGACCACGAGCCAAACCCAGAGACCGGACGTCGACGGCACGTCAACTTCCTCGCGAACCAAGGGACCGGTTCCTCCCCGGGCGCGCGGATCAGGCCGGCTGCGTGCTCGCGGACGCGACCCACGCGTGCTCGCGCGGAAGGCTTCGCAAGAGATCCTCGAACTCGATCGGCTTCGAAATCAAGAAGCCTTGGCCCAGCAGACAGTGGTGCGCTTGCAGCCAGGCGGCTTGGGCTTCGGTCTCGATGCCCTCGGCCAGCGTCGTGAAGCCGAAGCGGTCCGTGATGCGCAAGAGCATGTCGGTCAGCGCCGCGTCGCGCTCGTCCGCGGGAAGCCCCATTACGAACGAGCGGTCGATCTTGACGACGTCGACGGTCAATTGTTTGAGATAGGCGAGCGATGAGTGGCCGGTTCCGAAGTCGTCGATCGCGATCGTGAGGCCCCAGCTCCGGAACAGTTCGAGCGTGTGCATCGAGCGCTCGACGTTTTCCATCGCGGCCGTTTCGGTCACCTCGACGCCGAGGTGCGCCGCGAGCCGCGGATCGGCGGCCAGCACGTCCTTGAGGTGCGAGATGAACGGAACGTCGTCGAGCATCTCCGCGCCCAGGTTGAAGTAAATCCGGAAGTCTTCGGGCAGTTTCACGCCGGGGCCGGTAATGTCGCGCGCGACGCGGCCCAGGACCCAGCGCGAGAGCGGACCCATCAGCCCGTTGCGCTCGGCGAAATCGACGAATTCGGAGGGCGGCAGCCGGCCGCGTTCGGGATGGTCCCAGCGGACCAGCGCTTCAGCCCCATTGACTTCGCGGGTCGCCAAGTCGAACGTCGGCTGGTAGACGAGAGCGAGTTGGCCCGCGGCGATGGCGTTCGCCAATTCCACATAGCGCAGCTGCGTTTTTTCCACGATCGCATCCATGGAGCAATCGAAGAGGATCGTGCGCGAGGCGCCGCGGGTCTTTGCCACGACGAGCGCGACGTTCGCCCGCCGGACCACTTCCTCCAGCGACTGGCCGTCGGCCGGACAGCGGGACGCCCCCAGCGACGCGCCGACGCCGAGCACGCGATATTCGTCGCCGCTGCCGACGTGAAACGGCGCGGCGAAGACGCGCGCGTATCCGTCGAGCGCTGCCTGCGCGGCGACCGCAGAATCCACGTCCCGGATCAGGATGCCGAATTCGTCCGCGCCCATCCGTGCGACGGAATTTCCGGCGGCAACGGCTTTGAGCCCGGCCGCCACCGCGACGAGGACGTCGTCGCCGACGGCCTGACCTTCGCGTTCGTTGAGGTGGCGAAACCCGTCGAGATTGGCGAAGGCGATCGCGAACGGCCGCTGCGAAAAGATCTCCTCACGCACCGCTTGCCGGAATTGCAGACGGTTCTTGAGGCCGGTCAGCGCATCGTGTTCGATGTCGAATTGGATCTGTTCGAATTGCGTCTCCTGATTCGCAACCCCCGCGACCAGCGACGCCACGACTTCGACGAAGGCCACGTCGTCCTCCGCGAATGGTTGCTCGGTCATATCATCCGGCGATCCGAAAAATATGTGGTACGTGGCATTTCCCAGGACAACCGGCGAGCCAATAAAGCTCTTCCAACCGGCGTCTTCGAACATCATGCCTTGCCCCTTCATCGGGGTCAGATCTTCCCAATACAGGGTTCGCTTTTCGGCGATCGGCGACTTGCTCAACAGCATATTCGCCAGCGGCACGCGCGTTCCGGGCAGCGTTTGGCGACCGCCGGCCTGCGATTCGGAGATGTTCCAAGATGCTTCCTCGAGCACGAATTCGTCGCCGTCTACGTGACCGAGGATGCCGAACATCGGTTTTCCGAAGCGCAACGTCGCCGATGCGATCTCCAGCATCGCGCGCAAGCGCGCCCGTTTGTTTCCCACCGGAATCGACGACATGCGCCATAGGCCGCGGATGCGCTCCGCGCGTTGCGCCGCCTCGCGGGCGACGTGCGAGAGCGTCGCTTCGACCTCGGCGAGCTTCGAGCGCGACACGATCAGAGCTTGGACGGCGTAGGCGAAAACGTACGTCGAGCCGAACATCAAGAGCAAGCGGCTCGCGTAGAACGACGCGCCGTAACGCACGCCGCCAACGAGTATTACCGAGATATCGAGCGTGAGCGCCAAGAGCGAAACGCCAAGCATGCGATCGAGCGCGTTCTGCCCGCGAATCGAGAACGCGCAGATCGTCGCGAGCGCCAGCAACGCGGCGATGCCCGGGCCGAGGCCGGTCGAGTTCGCCGCCGCGAACGATCGGCCCACGAGCAGGACGGGAAGTTGGTCGCCGAACGCCAGCGCTGACGAGATGCACGCGGCCGAAAAGATCCCCGCGAGCCCGACCCACCGCACGATGAACGAACGGTCGAGCGCGCGCGCACTATCGTCGCGCCGAAAGGCAATGTAGACAAAACCGCCCACGGCCGCAGCGATGTGCCAGCTCCCGTAGAGCCAGATGCCGCCTTGTGCCGGTGCCGCGAAAGCCGGCGGCGCCCCGGCCCAAGGCGAAGTCACCAGCAGCGAGAGCAGCGCCAAGAGCGCGCTGACGCCGAACGTGAGGGCCAGCACGAACGTGGCGCGCGCGTTCGGAAAATGCCGGCACGTTTCGAGCAGAACGATGGCCGAGACCGCATCGCCGATCACGACCGCAAAGAGCGCGATCGGCTGTAACATTGCGAGCCGGGGCAGGGGCGTACTACGGTAATCGATTCCCGTTGCGGCGATCGCGAAGACGACGGCGACCGATACGTAAACCAGCCAACCCTCGGCCGTTCGGCCCTTCATGAGCTATCGATATGGTTGGTTCGGAGGTGACACTGCACGGCTCATCATATGGCTCGCAGGAACAATTGTCAAAAGCATTTTCGGATCGTCTACTCAACTTGCGAATGTGCGTCCGGCGGCGCGCACGCCGGGGAGCCGGGCGCAAACTCTCAGCGTTCGGCCGCCGCCGTCGCCGTCGCCGTCGAGCTCTTTGTCAAGCGACGCCGATCACACTGGGCCGCGCGCTGAGGGCGCGCGCGCAGCGATCGCCAATTGAACTGCGCGCTCTTCCGTGAGCGCGGCGCCTTCAGTCAGGCGACGCTCGAGGTCCGGCGCGGCATAGCGTTCGGCCAGCACCTCGCGCAGCCGATCGTAGCCCACGCGTTCGGTCGGTTGACGCAAGAGTTTGAGCGACCGCAGCCGCGCGTCGCTGAAGCCCAGGAGGTGCGCCGCTCGCTCGGCGTCGCCCGACAAGCCGGCGATCACCGCGAGGTGCTCGACGGCGGCGGCGACCGAGAACGGTTGTTGCAGGCCGTCGACTTCCGCGAGCGTCCGGCGCGCGTACGTTTCCGCCGCGTCGAAGCGGTCCAGCGCCAGCGCATACGCGGCGAGATTGAGCAGCACGTTGGCCGCGTGATCGGCGTCGCCCAAGCGTTCGAAGAGCTCGCGCGATTGCGCCGCGAGCTCGGTCGCGCGCTCGACGTTGCCGAGGGCGAATTCGAGTTCGCCGAGGTTGGCCAGGGCCTGCGCGTGATAGCGCCCGGCCACGCCGTCGCGCGCCAAAATGAGGTCGAGCGCTTCCTGTTGCCGGACGCGCGCGCCCGCGAAATCGCCGCGCAAGCGGCGCACGGTGCCGAGCGCGTCGAGCAGCACCACGAGCCGCCGACGTTCGCCGATACGGCGCGCGATCGCCACGCCCTCATCGAGCGCGGCCTCGCTGGCATCGAGCGCGTCGGCGAAGATCAAAGCGTCTCCGTAGAGCCGCAGCGCTCGCACGAGTTCCCGCTCGTCGCCGACCTTCCGAAAGGCCGCGACGACGGCTGCCGCGCGTTCGACCCGCTCGACGCTGAGCGGCAGGGTAGCCGCGAGCCCGAGCGCCACCGCGGCCGCTAAGGCCGGTTCGCGCTCGGCATCGATCGCGGCTTGGGCGGCTTCGAGCCACATCCGGCCTTCGCGGCGTTGGCGGGGCGGCCAGTACTCGCCCAGCGCCGCGGCGAGGGCGGCACCGAGCGCGGGCGCGCGCGCGTGCTTGAGGCTCCAGTCCAGCGCCGCGCGGACGTTATCGAGCTCGCCGTCGACCAGCGCGAACCACGCGAAGTCGGGCATCGCTTCCAGGGCGGCCTTCGCGCGCTCGGCGAAGGCCGCCGCCCACGCCGCGTGACGGCCGGCGAACGCTTCGGATTCGCCGCTCTCGTCCAACCGGCGCCGCGCATACTCGTGAGTCGATTCCAAAAATCGATAACGCTCCTCGTCGCCCGAGGGTTCGACGACGACGAGCGATTTGTCGACGAGCGTCCAGAGCAGCGTTTCCGTGTCGCCGCAAGCCGCAACGTCGACGGCCGCTTCGAGCGTCCATCCGCCGGCAAAAACCGCTAACCGCCGGAAGAGCTCCTGTTCGCGTTCCGCGAGCAGGTCGTAGCTCCAGTCGATCAGCGCCCACATCGTTTGCTGGCGCGGCATCGCCGTGCGGCTGCCGACGCTCAGCACGCGGAAGCGTTCGTCCAGCAGCTTCGCCAAGCGGCGCGGTTCGAGCACGTTGACGCGCGCGGCCGCGAGTTCGATGGCGAGCGCGATGCCGTCGAGCCGGCGGCAGATCTCCGCCACCGCGGGCGCGCTCTCGTCGCTGAGCCGGAACGACGCGTCGGCCGCCACCGCGCGCTCCGCGAACAGCGAGATGGCCCCGTAGCGGAGCGCGTCAACCGCGCCGAGCGCGGCGCCCTTCGGCGGAAACGCGAGCGGCGGCAAACGGTAGACGCGCTCGCCGCCGATGCGCAGCGGTTCGCGGCTGGTCGCCAGCAGCCGGACCTCCGGGCAAGCGTGCAGCAACGTCTCGGCCACCCGCGCCGCTTCGTCCACGACGTGTTCGCAGTTATCGAGGATCACGAGCATGCGGCGCGCCTTGACGGCCTGGACCAGGGCATCGAGGACCGGCCGGTCCGATTGCTCGGCGATGCCGAGCGCGGAGGCGACGGAGCCGGCGACCAGCGCCGGATCGGTCAGCGGCGCCAGTTCCACGAACCAGACGCCCTCGAGCGCGGGGTCGGGCACGAGCTGGATCGCGGTTCGAGTCTTGCCGATTCCGCCCGCGCCGACGATCGTGACCAGTCGATGCTCGCGCACGAGCGCGCCGAGCTCCGTGAGTTCGGATTCGCGGCCGACGAATTGCGTGAGGTAGTTGGGCAGGTTGCTCGTCGGAAGCAGGTCGCCCGCGGTGCGCCGCGGACGCGGCGTCCGGACGGCAGCCGATTCGAGCGCCGCGCGCTCCGGCGCGCTCAGGTCCAGCGCCTCGGCCAGCATCGCCACGGTGTCGCGGTACGGCGCCCGTCGAACGCCGCGCTCGAGCGCTCCGACCGTAACGACGCTCATCCGCGCGCGTTCGGCTAGGGCCTCTTGCGAGAGGTCCGCTTTCAAGCGAAATTGCCGGAGGAGCGTTCCGAACGCCGGCCGGCCCGAGTCGTCCAATCGAGCCACCTCGAGCGAAGGCAGGGGGAAGTTCCTCTACGCTTCGCGGCGCCGCGGCGCCTGGGCTCGGGCGGGGCGGCTGCCTCCTGTTACGGCTCGCCGGCCGAGAATACGGCCGCGGCATCGAGCGTGAAGCCGGGGAGTTCCGCGCCGATTTCGACCGTCGTCGCGTCGCGGACCACCACCGGCGCGCGGCCCGGCCGGTAGATGGTGACGGAACGGTCGCGCGGGTTGACCAGCACGGCGACGGCACTGCCGGTCTGCACGTACTCTTCGCATTTCTCGCGCGTGTAGGTGAGGCGATCGGAGGGCGAGAGCAGCTCGAAGACCGCGTCGGGCGCTATTTCTTCGAAGGCACGCTTTTCGCGGTCGCGCGAGAGTGCAGCTAAGCGGCCGTTCGAAACGAAAGATGCGTCCGGACCCTTCACCGCGCCATCCGCCAGCGTGAAACCTCCGTCACATGAAAGAACGCGACCAAGTCGCGTCACTTTGTTCCAGACGACGAGCTGAGCTACGAGTTCCGCCTCGACCATCGAGGCAAACGTGCCCGTCAGCGGACTGATAACGAGCCTTCCGTCGACCATCGTCTCGAGGCGGTACCCCGGATTCTCGCGCGTGAGCGTCAAGAGCATCGCTTCGTCGACGCGCTCCGGCAGCGTGAGAATCACGGGGTAGTCCTCTTCGTAACGCTGCGGCACGCCACTCGTCGCCATGGCCGGATTATACATCAGCCCTTCCTCCGATGACCACCATCGCGACGCCGGTCAGCGCCGGCAAGGCCTGCGCCCGCGCTATGTTATGTCTTATCGAGCACGCGGGCGATCGCGTCTTCGGGCGTGAGGCCGGCCGCTTCGACGAGCCGAGCTTCGAACTCGTCCGGGGCGAGCCCATCATGCAAGAGCTGATCGAGACGGTCACGCGTCGTTCGCTCCGTGAACTCGCGTTCGTATCCGTGCCGGATCAGCGCGCGATCCGCGTAGGCGGCAAGCACGGCGGCGCGCGACAGATCGCCCTCGAGGGCGAGGGCCAGGGCGAAATGTTCGATTGCGATCGAAACGAAAGCCGCTTCCGGTTCGCGCATCGCGAGTTCGGCGATCGCCTCGCGCGCGGCCTCGCGCGCGGCCTGAAGATCTCCGGCGGCCGCGTAATATCCCGCGAGATTCCCCAACATTTGAACGAGGCCGTTCCGGTCGCGGCTGCGTCGAAAATCCAGTAGCGCCTCGTTGCCGATCGCGATCGCGCGCGCGGTCTCGCCCCGCTCGTGCTCCATTTCAGCGAGGTTGACCGCCATCGCAAGCTCCGACGCGACGTTCCCGAGCGCGCGGTGCTCTTTGCGAAGTTCTTCGAGCGCGTGCGCCGCCGAAGCGAGATCGCCCGTGGTCCCGCTGACCAGCGCTTGGGATTCGAGCAGCCGCAAGCGCGTCGGAGCGGGCACGCCCGCGACGGCGGAGGCCTCGGCCAGAGCCGCCGTCGCCTCGTCGAAACGGTGCGTCCGCGCCGCATTCCACGCATACGACGCGAGCGCGTCCACGAGGGTTTCCGCCTCCCCCGACGTCCGCGCGTATCCCACGGCGCGGGTTCCCGCTTCGAACGCGCGAGCAGTTCGCCCGGAGTTCGCCGCTAGCACCGCAAGCGCGATCGATAGGCGCGCCCGCAGGCCCGATTCATGCTCCGAGAGGATCGCCAGGTAAGCCTCGATGCGCGTGATCCCCTCCGCGTAGCGCCCGACGATTCCCCAAGTCGCCCAAAGCGCGTCGAGCAGTTCCCCGCCCGTCAACGCGTCGGGCCCGGCCATCGCCCAATCCAAGGCCGCGCGCACGTCCTCCAATTCGGCCGTCAAAAAGTCGTGCAGCTTTTCGGTCGCTTGATTCTTGGCCATGAGCGCGCGGTCGCGCAAGTAGCGGAGGTGCCGGTCGCCGCCGGCGTCGAGTTCGCCGGCCGCCGCGAGCTTCTCGCGGGCGTAGACCCGCGTCGACTCGAGCAGCCGGTAACGCAGTTCGTCGCCCTCGGGTTCGGCTAAGACCAGCGACTTATCGACCAGCGACGCCAGCGCGTCCAAGACCTCGAACTCGTCGAGGCCGGCGAGGCCTTCCCCGCCTGCCACCGCAACCGCTCCGGCGAGCGTGAAGCCGTTCGTGAAGATCCCGAGGCGCCGGAAGAGCAAACGCTCGCGCTCGTCGAGCAGGTCGTGACTCCAGTCGATCAGCGCGCGCAAGGTCTGCTGGCGCGGCAAGACGTCGCGGCTCCCACCGGTGAGCACGCGGAAGCGTTCGTCGAGCCGGTCGCGCAATTGGCGCGGACTAAGGACGTTGATGCGCGCCGCTGCTAGCTCGATGGCCAGCGCAATTCCGTCGAGGCGCCGGCAGATGTCTGCAATCGCCGGCGCGTTCTCGTCGGTAAGCGCGAAGCGCCGGTCGGCGCCGCGCGCCCGCTCGACGAAGAGCACGAGTGCCGAGAAATGCGCCACGTCGGCGGCAGGGAACTTCGCCGACTGCGCTTCGGTGGGAACGCCCAGCGACTGCATGCGGTAGACGCACTCCCCGTCAATTGAAAGCGCCTGCCGGCTCGAAGCCAGAACCTTGACGCTCGGGCAACCGCGAACCACGAGCGAAATCACGCGGGCCGCTTCATCGACGAGATGCTCGCAATTGTCGAAAACCAATAACGCGCGCTTGTCTTTGAGGGCGCGGCCGAGATTGGCAAGCGCATCGCCTTCGGATGCGAGCGTGAGGCCCAGCGCCTGGGCGACGGCCGTGGGGATGTAGTCGCCGCTCGCCAGGGGTGCGAGCTCGACGAACCAGACGCCTTCGGCCATACCCTCGAGCAGATTGGCCGCCACCGCAAGCGACGTGCGCGTCTTGCCGATGCCGCCCGAACCGACGAGCGTGACCAGACGATGCTCGGTCAACAACCCGGCGATTTCCGCGACTTCGGACTCGCGACCGACGAACGAGGTCAGGACCGCGGGCAGATTGTTGGGCCGCGCGTCGAGCGAGCGGAGTGCCGGGAACTGCGCGTCCAGGTCCGGCGCGAGGACTTGGTACACCCGCTCGGGGCGAGCGAGATCTTTGAGGCGATGTTCGCCGAGATCGCGCAAAGCGACGTCGGGCGGCAAGACGCCCTGCAAGAGCGACTCCGTCGCGCCTGAGAGGATGAGCTGGCCGCCGTGCGCGATCGCCAGCAATCGCGCGACGCGGTTGACCGCGGGTCCGAAATAATCGTCGTCGCGTTCGTCGGCCGTTCCCGTATGCAGCGCCGCGCGTACCCGGAGGCCGTCGACCGCGGAGAAGTCTTGCGCCGCGAGCTCGCGTTGCGCGTCGAGCATCGCGGCCACGGCCGCTTCGGGACGCGCGAACGACACGCAAAACGCGTCGCCGAGGGTCTTGAAGACGTGACCGCCGTGGCGCGCGATGGCCGCCCGCATCACCGCATCGTGCCGGCGCACGGCGTCCTCCATCGCGCTCCGATCCCGGTCCCAACGCACCGTGCTGCCTTCGATGTCGGTGAAGGCGAACGTCACCGTTCCGGTCGGCGTCGGGTCGGTCATGTGCTTATCGCGCGACGATCTCGAAACACGGGACGACGACGGAGTCGTTACGCGGGTGCGAATACGCGGCGAAGCGCCGGTACGTTCCGTTCGCGCGCTCGGTCACGTCGCGGAGTCACGGTGGTCGGCCAGCCACGCGAGCGCGGTCCCAGTCGCGCGCGCGTACACGGGCGCGAGCGCTTCCTCGAGTTCCTCATCGGCCCGCCAAAACGGGAAGCGGCCGGCCTTCTGCAACAGGACCGCATCGACCGCGGGTGGCGCGATCGTCGCGTCCGCCGTGTCGGTTCGGTTGGCATCCTTCGCAACGTTACCGTTCTCGCGTTTGCCGTTATGTGCTTTTCCTGCCGGCGGCGTCAGCAGATCGGTGACGGCAGCGCGGGGCAAGCCGCGGACGACGAATAACAGGAACGGGTCGCGGTCGAACTCTTCGCCGATCAGATAGAAGACGGCCGCGATGTGTTTGCATGGGTTAGAAATGTCGGGACACGAGCACGCCGTCTTCAGCTCGTGCTGAGACTTCGGAAAGAGCGGCGTGCCGGCGGCGGCGAAGGACGCCTCGATGTCTTCAGGCATCTCGCCCGCGAGGAGCATGGCCGACAGGCGCGTGTTAGCGGAGATCGCCGTGCCGACGGCGCCCCACTCGCGAGCCGTCAGTTCGCGCATCCGAATCGTCACGTCGTACGGCTTCGAACGGGAGCCTTGCACGGCGGCGCGTACCCCGCCGGGCTCGAGCGCGATGTCGACGACCTGGCCGCCGCGGGCGTAGGCTCGGCCGCGACTCAGCCGGGTGCCCAGGCCAAAGCTCTCGAGCACCGCGATCCAGCGTTTGGCCCACCAGCGCGTTCCGAAGGCGCCACGCTTCGTCTGGGCCTTGATCCCGCCTTCAACCCGCCGCGGCTTGGTGCGTGGGGGCCAGTCGTCCCAGCCGTTCCGGCGCCCGCTCACCCTTCGACGGCCCCGGGCGACAGTTTGACGAGGTCGCGCAGCGCCGCGCTCGAGAGCTCGGTTAGCCAACCTTCGCCGGCGCCGACCACGCGCTCGGAGAGGGCCGCTTTGCGTTCGATCAGGGCGTCGATCTTGTCCTCGAGCGTGCCGGCGCAAACGAACTTGTGCACCTGCACGGCCTTCGTCTGCCCGATCCGGAAAGCCCGGTCGGTGGCCTGATTCTCGACCGCCGGATTCCACCAGCGGTCGAAGTGGAAGACGTGGTTCGCGCGCGTGAGGTTGAGGCCGCTGCCGCCGGCTTTGAGCGAGAGCACGAAGACCGTGGGGCCCGCGGCGCTCGCGAAGCGCGCGACCATCGCGTCGCGCGCCTGCTTTGAAATCCCACCGTGCAAGAACGCGACCTCGCGGCCGAAGCGCGCTTGCAGGCGGCGGACGATGAGCGCGCCCATCTCGGCGAATTGTGTGAAGACGAGAGCGCCCTCACCCGCATCCGTAACTTCCTCGAGCATCTCCTCGAGGCGCGCGAGTTTACCGGAGCGTCCGGGTAGCGGTGAATTGTCGCCGGCGAACTGCGCGGGATGATTGCAGATTTGCTTGAGCTTCGCGAGCGCGCCGAGGATCCGTCCGCGCCGCTCGATGCCTTCGCTTTCGTCGAGCGTCGCGTCGAGGTCGCGCAGGACGGCTTCGTACAACGTCGCCTGCTCGCGGGTCAGGGTGCAGAAGACTTTGTATTCTTGTTTGGCCGGCAGGTCCGAGATGATCGTCGCATCGGTTTTGAGCCGGCGCAGCACGAAGGGGCCGGTCAGCGTCCGAAGCCGCTCCGAGGCCTCGGGCTTCCCGAGCGCTTGGATCGGGATGAAGAACTCGCGCCGGAAGGAAGCGGCCGTTCCGAGCAGGCCGGGGTTGAGAAACTCCATTAACGACCACAAGTCGCCGACGTGGTTCTCGACCGGCGTGCCGGTCAACGCGACGCGGTAGCCGCTGTGCAGCGCGCGCGCTGCCTGGGCTTGTTTGCTATCGGCGTTCTTCACGTTCTGGGCTTCGTCGAGCACGACGCCGCGCCAGCGGACCTTTTCGAATAACGCAAGATCGCGTTGGAGCAAGGCGTAGCCGGTAACGACCAGTGCGTGCGACTCCGCGAGCTTCGCGAATTGCGCGCCGCGCTCGCGCGCCGAACCGTGATGCACCACAACCGGGAGGCCGGGCAGAAAGCGCTGCGCTTCGCGATTCCAGTTTTCGATCACGGACGTGGGGCACACCAGCAACACGGGCTCACCCGGTGCTTCTTCCCAATCTCGCGCGACCAAGGCCAAGGTTTGGATCGTCTTGCCCAAGCCCATGTCGTCGGCGAGGCAGGCGCCGAAGCCGGCGCGCGTCAGGAAGTGCAACCAGCTGTAACCGCGCGCTTGATACGGTCGCAGCTCGGCGCGCAGGCTCGGCGGCGGCGCGAGCGGTTCGAGACTGCGTTCGCCTTTCAATCGCGCGAGCAGATCGCCCACGGGTCCATCGGCGACGAGCGTCGTGCCGGCCGGCGTTCCGTCTACGGTAGCGCCCAGCGCGAGCCGCACGGCTTCGCCGGCAGTCAGCGTTCGCGCCGAGCCGCTCTTCGCGCGTTCCAATGCGCGACGCAGTTCCCCTGAGTCGACGTGAACCCAGCGTCCGCGCAGGTTGACGAGCGGAGACTTCAGCTTCGCTAACCGCGCGAGCTCGCTCGCCGTGAGCGGGTCGTTGCCCAGCGCGACGCTCCAATCGACGTCCAGGAACGCGCCCGAGTTCAGCACGCCGCCGGCGGAGAATTTCGGCGACTTCACTTTCGCGCGCAAGTTGATCCGGGCTTTGGCGTCTTTGCCGAGCCACCACGAGGGCAGGATCACCCCGACGTCCGCCGCTTCGAAGCGGCTCGCATCGCCGGTCAGGAAGTCGAACGCGCCGGCGGTGTCGAGTTCGAATCCGGTGGGCAGCGCGCCGTCGCTGCTTAGCGAGCCGTCGACGTGCGCGGAAAGCGGCGCGACACGACCGAGCGCGGACAACAGCTCCCGGCGCAGCGGCGTGGATTTCGCGGCGTGCGCGGAGTCGAGTAAGAGCGACGGATCGCCGCGACTCTGCAAGAGATATGCAACGTTCCAACGTTCGGAGGCGTCGTCGTCGCCGGCCGGCTCTTCGATGCGGAGGCAGAGGCGGTACGCCGACGCGCGCGCCTCGACGACGGGCCGCCGCCAGTCCTCGATCTGCGCGGCGAGGCTCTCGTATTCCGCGCGCGTCGCGATGAAGGTTCCGTCGGGCGCACGCAGCGCCGCGAGCCAACGCGCGTGGATGGAATCCCCGGGTAGTCGCGCGGGTGGTTGCGGCGCGCCCGCGCGGACGAGCCAATCGACGAACGTTTCCAGCGCATCCGCGAAGATCTCGGCGGAATCGCGAACGACTGGATGCGGAGCGGCGGGCGGACGAGCCCCGCGCGCCCCGGGCGCGACCGCAGTGTCGAGTACGGCCGCAGTGTCGAGCACGGCCGCAGTGTCGAGCACGGCCGCGGTACCGAGCGCCGAGGCTCGCCGGCGTTCGGTTTCGTCGAGGACCGGTTGCCAGCGCGCTCGCGCGACCCGCTTAATCGAATCGTACGCAACGCCCGGTAGCATGTGCTGCTGGACGACGACTTCGGCGGCAAAGCGCAGTACCGCGACCCAGTGCGCCAGATCGTCGCCGACGCGCACGTCGTCGCCGACCAATTGGCGCCCGGCGCACGCGCTCAGGAACGCGAGCGCGTCGTCGCCCTCAAAGTACGCGACCGCTTTCCCGGCGGACTCGCGCGCGAACCGCGCGTTCGCGGTGAGCGTCGCCCCGAACGTACCGATAAGCAACGCGCGGAAGCGCGCGGCCGGTTCCGCCCACACGACCAGGGACCCGGCGAGCGGCCTCGCGTGCAGAACCGGCGCGCGATCTTGGGCGACCGAAAATTCCACGGAGGTCTTAGGGCTCACGACGGTCCATTTTCGGCCGCCGTCAACTGCCGAACCTTGTCGCCTTGATCGACGGTGCCTCGGATCGTCCAGCCAAGATCGGCCGAAGGTCGCAGAAGCGAAGAATATCGAATGACTGCGAGGCACCGCTTATCGAGCGATGCCTCTTCGTCTTTACCGAAAGGTCGGTCCTCACATGCGAATCGTTTCGTTCGCCGGCGCCGCGCTTGCCGGCTCGGGAATCTTTCTCACCGCAGCCTCATCTCAAGCGACGAACGCGAACCCATCGGTCGCTCCGGGCCCGGCCCAGCACGCGATTCACCGTCTCGTGACGCTTCCGTCCAGAGGACGCCGGCCTTCGTACGCGACCCCGGCCGGGTGCACGGAAACGTACACGGGTACCGGCGGATCGTTCGTTGGAATTTCCGGTGAATCCAACGTTGCGGGTACGGCCGGAAGCGCGGTCGTCGCCGGTGTCGGCAACGAGTCTTGCGCGTATAATTCGACGATCGCCGGTGGACAGGGCAATGTCATCGTCGCGGTCAGCGGTGACCCGATCAGCAATGCCGACTCCTTTATTGGGGGCGGAGAGCAGAACGCCGTCTTTGGGACTTCTTCATTCGTCGGAGACGGTTACAACAACGAATCGTTGGGAGAATCTTCGTTCCTAGGCGCGGGCATGTATAATGCCGCGGGCGCGTCCGGAGCTTTCCTGGGTGCGGGCGGCATCGAATACTTCGACGCCTATGCGCTCTACCACAATACCGCCGGCCCCGGTAACCTCGCGGGAGCCGTGGACTCGTTCGTGGGCGCCGGCGACCTCAACCAGATCTCCTCGACCGGAGCCGGCTCGTTCATTGGGGCCGGAGGATACGCGGCAGCGGCGACCGGCAAGTCGACCGCGAGCAATCAGATCTCGGGCAGCGATTCATTCATCGGGGCGGGCGACGGCAACGTCGTCGCCGGAAAGTATGCCGTCATCGACGGGGGTTACGGGAATGTCGCGTCGATGTCTTATTCCGCCGTCGCGGGCGGAGAAACCAATAATGCGACCGGTGTGGCCGCTTTCGTCGGCGGCGGGACAAACAATTCTGCGCGAGGGTTAAACGCCACCATACCGGGAGGACACGACAATGCCGCCGACGGCGTGGCCAGTTTTGCGGCGGGGACGCTCGCCAAAGCGCGAAACGACGGCGTATTCGTCTGGAGCGATAACTCGAGTACGGCGCAATTCCAGTCGACCGCGAACGATCAATTCCTCGCGCGCGCCTCGGGCGGCTTCTATCTGTACTCGAATTCGGCGGCCAACGTGGGCGTCAAACTGTCGCCCAACTCGGGAACGTGGGCCAGCCTGAGCGACCGTACGATGAAGACCAACGTGATCCCGCTCGACGATGCCGCCGTGCTGCAGAAAGTCGCGGCATTGCCGGTGAGCGAGTGGAGTTATACCGCCGAACGCGGGGTGCGCCACGTCGGTCCGATGGCCCAAGATTTTTACGGAGCCTTCGGCGTCGGTGAGGACGACCGCCACATCACGAGCATCGACGAAGACGGCGTGGCCCTCGCGGCGATCAAGGCACTGCATGCCGAGAACGGCCGACTGTACGCGGAAAACTCGAATCTCGAGCAGCGCCTAGCGCACGACGAGTCGCTCCGCAGTCGCGATGAAGCGCTCCACGCGCGAGATGAGGCTCTGCACGCACAAGACGATGCTCGACTCGCCGCACTCGAAAAGCACGTTGAGAAGCTGCTCCGGCAGCAAGCACTTACGGATCGCTAGTTATTGTCGCTCGGATCTTCGAACCGAGCAGGCCGCAGTTCGCAGCGTTGAAGACCATGGAATGACGGTAAGACAGCGCTCGTAAGCTCTGCCTTATTTCGCTTACCGAAAGCCGGCGACGACGCTCCAGTAACCACCGAGGCGCAGTGTGATCTATGCTCCGGCGTCGAAAATCGCAAAAAGATCGAGCACCAGGTCTTCGCTCGCTCCCGGAAGCAGCGCCTTATCTATTTCGCAACGTTCCGGAAGTCACCGCCGGCGTCATTCGCTCCGTTTGCTGCGCTGGAGTCCGGCGGCGAGTCGGGCAACGCTTCCATCTTGCCTGTCGCGATGAACGTAACGACGTCCCAGGCGTTGTGGATGCCGATGAAGATCAAGAGCGTCACGGCCGCCGCGGGCGCGTAGAGCGCTCGCGCCGGGACGGCTTGCAGCGCGAGCGCGCCGACGAAGATCGTCGCGTACGCGACGAACGGTAGTAACGCGTGCCACGTCCAATCCTCGAGATCGGGCTGATACGTCTCCAACTTCGATGTCCGCCGCGCTACGCGCAGGACATGAACGATTCCGGCTGCGCCGACGAGCGCGAGCACGATCGCGATCGCTTCGAGCGACCGAAACGGCGCCGACATGAGCGCGGCCGTAAAGAGCGCGCACGAGAAGTGGACGACCGTCGGGGTGCTGAACGTCGATACGCCGGCCTCCGAAGAGTCGCGACCGCTGACGAGCGACATCACGACGAACATCAAACCCGTTAGCGCGGCGGCCGACGAACCGATCATGACGTAGAAGCTGTTCCATGTCGTCAGTAGTTCGGCGGCGTCGTGCATGCTACGGCCCGATCTTCACTTGAGCGCCGTTGATTCCGAGCACCTCGGCCGCCTGGCGCGCGGCGCGAATTCCCGTTTCGAAGGCGCCGCTGACCGTGCCACCCTGTCCGCCGGTCGCCGTCGCTTCACCGGCGAAAAAGAGCGTGCCGTCGATCGGGGCGGCGAGGGCGGCGCGTGCGGTGACGCCACCGGTCGCAACGTAGCTGTAGGCGCCGCAAGCAAACGGATCGCCGGACCAATCGTAGGTGACGCCGTCTTCGAACTCGCGGCGGGCGAGATCGGGCGCTCCGAGCATCGAGCCGAATGCATCGCGCGCACGCTCGATGCGCTCGGCCGCCGGCATGCCGTCCAGCGCCGTCGCGCGCGGGCCGCCCGCCCAGGCCACGACGGTCCGGTCGCGTTGCGGTAGCTGCGTCCAGAAGGCGCTAAACGCGCCGGCTTCGCAGCGAAAAAACGAAGCATCGCGATAGCTGCCGCCGGCGAGTTCTTCCCAGAACGGCGTGCGAAACGCTAACGTCACGCGCACCGCGTGCCCCATCTCGAGACCGCGCAGCGCCGTCTGGGTGGCGAGCGGTAACGCCGGCGTGAACGATAGCGGCGTAGCGCCACCGCGTTGAGCCAGGACGCCGACCGGAACCGTGATAACTGCGCAGCGGGCGCGAAGTTTGAAAGTGCCGCTGTTCGGCACCCGCGGGTCGATCGACGCGCTCCCCCCATTCCGCACGTGGAGGGTCACGCTGCTCGGCTCCCACGCAATGTGCTCAACGACCGTTCTCAGATAAAGCGCGACGCCGGAACGCGCGCAGCGCGCCTGCAAGTACGCGAAGAGCGGCGCGTAACTTCCCACGGGCCGCGAGACCGTCGAGTCGACACCCGACCGGAGTTCGTCGGCGATCGAAAGCGCGCTCGCGAGGGCCGGATCGGCCGCTTCAAAACCTTCGACGAACGCCCGCGCGCGCCTGGCCTGGTCGCGCGACTGCGGATCGCTCTCGAAGCGCTTCAAGAATGCGGCGACGCTCTCGTCCGCGGCGAGCGAACGAACGCGCTCGAAGATGTCGTTTGACGTGAAGTCGTCGGTCGTGGGCCGCAGTTGACCGTCGAGACCACACGTCCACGATCCATCGCCGGTCTCAACGCTGGTCAGCCCGGCGTCGCGCATGAACGCGGCGGTTTCGGGCGCCTCGCCATGGATGAATTCCGCGCCCAACTCCGCCGGCACGTCGACCGAGCCGACGGTTTGCCACCGCACGCGGCCGCCGACCCGGTCGCGACCCTCTACCACGATCACGCGGACGCCGCGCTCCGCGAGCGAAAGCGCGACTGCAAGCCCCGCGGCACCCGCGCCCACAACGACGACATCGGTATCCATTCGCGGATATATCAAGACGAAGCGCCCGCGAGAACCTGCATGGCCGCATTGGCGCCGGCACGAAATTTGACGGACGACTTGTGGCCGGATGCAACCAGACTCCGTCGCCATCCCCGTAGGGCACGGTCGAGATACCGGGCGGCGGGAAAGCCGATGTCTCGCGCATCCTACTTACTGGCGTTGGCAAGCGGCTGCGACGGCCAGCGTCGAAGAGAATCGGCATGTCTAAAGCCTGTACGTCCGAAGCCCGGAGGGGTTCGGTAGGGATCGCCTTCGCGCTCGCGCTGGCCACTGCCGCGCTAGCGCCCTCCAGCGCGCCGGCGCAGACGTCGCAAGCGACGATCGATAGCCTCACCCGCGACGCGGCCGCGCGCCTCGCCTTCACGCGGAAGCTGCAGGGCCGGTGGACCTGTACGCGCGCCACGACCGGCAAACCGCTCAAAGCCACGATGCTGCTCTTCACGTTGACGCCGACCGTTTATCACCTCGAAATCACACCCACGCCTGCGACGCCGAAGTGGAGCAACGTCATCGAGTCATGGAAGTGGGTGTGGAGTTTCGGGACCTACGGGCGCTGGTTCTCGACGGCGGACTCGCGCACGGCGGGCGCGGGCATTCAATACGTTAGCGACGGCTGGAACGGCTCCACCCTGCTTTGGAAGCAATACGTATCACCGTCGACGGTTTCGCGAACCTTCGAACTGGAGCCGGACGGCTCGCTCGCGTTCAGCGTTCGCGACCACTCCGCGACAGCTCACCCGGACGATAGCTATCATCTGACGTGCCTCCGACCGCCCGCGCACTGACGATCGAGCAGGCGAGCGTCGGGCCATTACGTCAAGACCGCTCCGAGCGTGCCGATAACGGTAGAAAGCGAGGTGTAACATGGTCGCCATACCGTTCGCCCCCGCGCGGTTCGGGTTTTGATCGCATGCAGCCGCTCGATCTAGCGATTCGTCCCCCACGCGGGCCACGCGTGCGCGTCGCGGGGATCGTCTTCACCGCTCGGTTGATCGATAAATTGCGCGCCTCGCTCCCGGGCGGAAATCCCAGCGGCTTTTTTCCCTTTATCGGCTTCAGCGAGATGTGGGCCTACTACACCCACGTCGACCTGATCGAGTTCCAGCAACTCGTCTTGGATGCAACCTCTGAGAACGAGATCGAGCGGTGGCTCGCCACGCGTACCCAAGGCGTCGACAAGCCGGCGATCAATGTCCGGATGGAACGGTTCAAAACCGATCGCACGCCCGAGCCGATGCGCGAGCTGTTCGAGACCTCCTATCCGGCCGATTTGCGGACACGCTTCCCGGTTTTGTTCGACCTCTTAGAAGCCGACGACGCCCGGCTCTATCAGGTCGCCAGGTAAATCTTCCTTCGGACGTCAAAGTCGATCGCCGATGTTCGACCTGTCCCTCGCGATCGGGCACCATCTCTTGATCTTCGCATTGTTCGGCGTGCTCGCGGCGGAGCTCGTCCTGGTTCGACCGAGCGTGGATCGAGCGACCATCGCGCGAACGGCACGCATCGACTTGTGGTATGGAATCCTGGCCGGTTTGATCGTCATCGTGGGATTTACCCGGGCGATCTTCGCCGCAAAGGGCTGGGCGTACTACGAACACAACACGTTCTTCTGGGCGAAGATCGGAACGTTTATCGTTATTGCACTTCTCTCCGTGCCGCCGACGCTGCGGTACATAGGCTGGCAGCGCTCCGGCAGCGTGCCGACGGACGCGGAGGTCGCGGTCGTTCGGCGCTTTCTTTGGGCGGAAATCGTACTTTTCGCGCTCCTGCCGATCTTCGCGGCCGCGATGGCACGTGGCTTCGGGGAACTCGCCTACTAAGGGCTGCGTAAAGCCCGTCACGGCTTGCCTCCGTACCGCGCAACCGCGAGCGCGATGGGTAGCCCAACGAACAACGCGTGGTCGATGAGAAAACTCACGAAGAGCGCCGGATTGAACGGAAATTTCGGAGTCCCTGTGAGCGGAAGTACCAACAGATCCATGAAGAGCCAGATCGCCGCGCCGTAGACGATTCCGATCGTAACCGGGTGCTCGCGCAGGGCCGAGACCCGGCGCGAGAACACGTAGTAGAGCGCCGCGAACGCGAACGCGAGGAAGAAGTGGATCGCCACGCCGAGGGCGGCCGTGAGCAGGCCGCCGGAAAACGCCGCGTGCCCGATGAGTCCGCTCGCGATGTACTGCAAGACCCCAACGATTCCGAACACGCGCAGCACGAACACATACGCCACGACAGCGAAGATCGCATCGAGGACCCCCGCGATGAGGCCGCCGGTCGCGATCGCGCGAACGGCCCCGCTGCGGGCCGTTAAGACACCGGCGTTAGCGTGCATCGCGGCCAACTCCCACCGAAGAGCCGGCGTAGATTTTGCGGAGAAAACGGTCCACGTGCTTCGCGATGACATCGACTTCTTCGACGAGCGCGAAGTGGCCGGTGTCGAGCAGAATCACTTCTGCCTCCGGCACGTCGCGTTTGTACGCTTCGGCGCCCGGCGGGATGAAGAACGGATCGTTCGCACCCCAGATGGCGAGGACCGGCGGCTGGTGCTCGCGGAGATAGGCTTGCCAGATCGGGTAGCGTCCGGGATTATTCTGATAATCCCATAACAGCGCTTCGGCGGCTGCTTTGCGGCCGGGCTGATCTAAGAGCGCCTGGTCGAGGGTCCAGGCGGCCGGGTCGATCGTCGACGGATCGCGCGCGCCCGCTTCCCATTGAAACTTCGTCCCGGCGAGGGTCAGGAAGCCGTCGACGGCGGCCTGTCCGGCGGCCCGGTCTTGCCACCAGTCGGCGAGCGCGGAAACGCCCGGGCCGAAGCCGTCCGAGTAGATGTTGCCGTTCTGCGTGACGATCCCGGCGACGCGTTCGGGATGCTTCAGCGCGATGCGGAAACCGACGGGGGCGCCGAAGTCGAACATATATATCGCGTAGCGCCCGAGGCCAAGGTCCTCGAGAAAGGCGTCCGTGACGTCCGCGAGCCAGTCGAAGGTCCAGGGAGCGTCGGCAGGCGTCGCGCTGAAGCCGTAGCCCGGATAGTCAGGCGCGATCACGTGCCAGGATTTCGCGAGCCGCTCGATCAGGCCGTTGTAGGCGTGGACGCCGCTCGGGTGCCCGGAAAGGAGCACGATCGGCGGCGCTTGCGAATCGCCCGCCTCGCGGTAGAAAACGTCGACTCCCGCGACGGTGCGGAAACGGTGGTGCATTGGGTGGTCCTCGTGTGACGGAGCTGGAGGTCCAGGCTCCTCAGCTTATTTCTAATGCTAAAAGAGACTATTTAACATTACACATGAGGATATACCACATGACTCTAATGGAATCAAGTGGTATACTGGCATTAGTGAACCCCTCCAGTCACCCAGCCCCCTCGCCGGCGCCCCCGAAGGCAGGGCCGACCCTAGCCGCGGCCCAGGCCGCCGGTTTTCCGATGGGCGGCGAGAACCTGGCGATCGACCTAGCCGACACGCTCGTCACCGTCACGACGCCGCCGACCGATCTGATCGCCGACCAGCCCGCTTCAGACCGCTTCTGGGCCCTTCACGGCGACGTGCTGCCCGCTGGCTGGGCGCCGCCGGCCGGGGCCGCTACGCGCCGGCTGCGCGATGCGGTACGGGTACTGCTCGATGCCGCCCAGCAGGGCGCCGCGCTAGAATCCGCCGCGCTCGAGACCGTTAACGCGACGTCCGCCTTGGCACGCGTAAGCGTGAACATCGCGATGAAGAACGGCGTCGCCGAACGGCGCGAACACTGGCACCACGCGGATCCGGCCGACCTCGCGCTCGCGAGCGCCGCGCGCTCGACGATCGACGTCCTGACCGATCCCGCCCTACGCTCGAATCTGCGACGCTGCGCGAGCCCAACGTGCAGCATGTTGTTCGTTACCGGAGACGCCCGCCGCCGGTGGTGCACGCCGAACATCTGCGGCAACCGCGACCGGGTTGCTCGCCATTACCGACGTCGCCGGCAGGACTGATGCGTCGCGCACATTCGAAAAATCACCTAAGGCGGAAACGTAGGCGGAGTCAGGTGATCGGGCCCGTCCGCTTCTCCAATAACTCGACCGGGATGCCGTTGGGATCCTCGACGAAAGCAAGCCAACGTCCGCCGCTCGGGGACTTTTTCGGACCGCTCGTCACCTTGACGCCCGCGGCGCGGAGTTTCTCGATCTCGGCCGGGAAGTCGCCGTCGAGCTCGAGGGCGAGATGTTCGTAGCGGTTACCGGTCTCGTACGGCGCATGCTCTTCAAGATCGTAAACCAATTCGATATACGCGTTCCAGTCGGCGCCGACGAAGGCCATGTCCGCGTTCCCTGGATAGTGGAGCGGGCCGTCGAGCAGCTTGAGGCCGAGGTGCTTGGTATAGAACTCGATCGACTTCTGCATGTCGTTCACGAAGATCGAGGTGTGCAAGTAGCGTGACAAAACGAGGCTCCCTCAGGTAACGGACAGCTCGCAGCGCGACCTCGGCCATACTCTCCGGCGCGCGGGTGCGAGCTCGCGGTGAAACATCCCGTGGAGTTGATTCGTCCCAGTATCAGCGACACCCCGCCATTTACGGGAAAAAGGACCGGCAACGCGTCTCGTGATTGCATGTTACTTCCAAGGGCGACCCGCGCATTCCAGATACCCCCCGCTTCGCATGCGGTATAGCGTCCGACCGCGAAAAGGACAGCCAATGATAGAATCCGAGTTGGAACCCGCCGACAGCCACTTCTCAAGTGCGGAAGCCATCGAGCTGAAACAAGCGCGCGCGCTCGACGAGCGCGCGTGGCGCACGATTTTCGAGGAAGCGCGCTCAGCCAACGGCTTCCTGCCGGGACCGTTGCCTCGCGCCCTGCTGGAGCGCGCGGTCGAGCTTGCGGAGCTCGGTCCCACGAGCATGAACTCGCTGCCCGTTCGTTACGTGTTCGTAGAATCGGCCGAGGCCAAGGCGCGTCTGCGGCCGGCCTTAAGCGAAACGAATCGCGATAAGACGATGGCCGCACCGGCGACCGCGATCGTCGCATTCGATACCCGGTTCTACGAGAAGTTCGCGCAGACGTTTCCCATACGTCCGGGCGCGGGCGACCGCTTCGCCGATCCCGCCAAAGTCGCGCAAACGCGAAGTTTCGCGCGCGATAACGCGCTGCTCCAGATGGGGTACTTCATCATCGCCGTCCGTGCGCTCGGGCTCGACTGCGGCGCCATGGGCGGTTTCGATCGCGCGCTCGTCGATGCTGCGTTCTTCGCCGACGGCCACTGGGCGTCGCTGTATTTGATCAACATCGGATACGACGATCAGAAGCTCACCTTCCCGCGTCTACCGCGCCTGCCGCCCGCCGAGATCGCGCGCTTCGAATAACGACGTCTATTCCCCGATCTCCGCGACGTGCTTGCCGTTAGCATCTTTGTGGAGAACGGCCATCGGATCGGCCGTGCTGCACGCCGGCCGCATTGACGCTTCCGCGGCCCAATACGCGTCGGCATAGCACAGCGTGCCGTTGGGCACGTTGATGAACGGCGGGCGTGTATCGAACGCGGCCTGAATCGCTGCGAGCCGCCCGTCGTTTTGAGCCCGCCGCCGCAGTCTCCCAGATTCCCAAGAGCCGATTAAGGCGCGATTAAGGTGCCTCGCGGGGAGCTTTCGTCCATTGGCGCGGCGGGGTGGTCTCTAGGAAACGCCGAAAAACCTTTCCCGCGCACGATCCTATGCATTAGGTGAGCTTCATGATGTTATTGAGAATCGCTTCCGCCCTCGCCGTAACGTCGGTCGCGGCCGTCGCCATGACTTGGCCGGTCCCGCCGCCGCCGGCCGCGATCAAGCCGGTCGTCAACGATTACTTTGGGACGAAGCTCGTCGACCCGTACCAGTACTTCGAGAATTTGAAGTCACCGGTCGTCCAACGCTTCTTCCGCCAGCAGGCGAATTACACGAACGCGGTGCTCGGCGCGCTCGGCCCTGGTCGCGAGACGGTGCGCCGCGACATCACGCATCTCGCCGATGCGGGCACGGCCGACTACGTCGTCGGGGTCGCGGGCGGTCGCATCTTCTACTTCGAGCGCCCGCCCGGCGTCAACGACGCGCGCTTGATGGTTCGCACGCCCGACAACACGTCGCATCTCTTGCTCGATCCCGATGCATACGGCGCGCAATCCGCGCTGAAGGCGCATCTCTCGATATCCCAGGTCGTGCCGTCGCCCGATGGGAGCCACGTGGCCGTAAGCCTCGTGCCCGGCGGTGACGAGCCGGCGACGCACACGCTTGTGCTGGAAACCGCGACCGCCCACCCGCTCTCCGAAGACATCCCACGCACCTGGTTCGGCGTCTCCGGTTGGTCGCCGGACGGGTCGCAGCTCTTCTATAGTCAGTTGCCGCAGCTCAAACCGGGCGAGTCGCTCAACGATCGCGAGCTGCGCGGAATCTCATACCGGCACACGCTCGGCAGTACCACTCCGGACGTGCCCGTCTTCGGGATCGGACTCGATCCGAACGTCTCGTTCGTGCCGACGGATATCCCGTTCGTCCAGCTCTCACCCGTGAGTTCGTACGCGTTCGGGGTCATCGCGCACGGCGTGCAAAACGAACAGACGATTTACGTCGCGCCGCGCGACGCCGTGCTGGCAGGCGGCGCGGTTCCGTGGCGTAAGATCGCCGACGTCGACGACGCGATCACCGGCTTCGACATCAAAGGCTCGTCGATCTACCTGCTCTCGCACAAGGGAGCCTCGCGCTACAAGGTCCTCGCGCTCGACCTCTCGCGTACCGACGGAACCGCCGCGACCGCCACCGAGATCGTTCCCGCGAGCGATATCGTGATCAAGAACGTCGCAGTCGCCTCCGACGGCCTGTACGTGACCGGAATCCTCGGCGGGCTCGGAAACATCCGCAAGGTCCCGTTCAACGCGGACGGATCGACCGGGCCGATCACCGACGTCAAGCTCCCGTTCGACGGGACGCTCGGGCTCGTCACCGATCCGCAGGCGCCGGGTGCCATCTTTGCATTGGAGTCGTGGATCAAGCCGCTGCAGATCTATTCGTTCGATGCGAGCGGCGTGGTCACCAATACGGGAATTCGCGTTCCACCGAACATCGATACGACGGCCTATACATCGGTCGAGGTGACGGCGCCCAGTGCCGACGGAACGCAGATCCCGCTCTCGATCATCATGCGTCGCGACGCGAAGCTCGACGGATCGAACCCGACGTATCTCGTCGGCTACGGCTCGTACGGCAGCGACTACGACCCGTATTTTCTCGGGGAATCGCTGGCCTGGCTCGATCAGGGCGGCGTGTACGCCGTCGTCCACGTCCGGGGCGGCGGCGAGTTCGGCGAGGACTGGCACCTCGCCGGCAAAGGGCCGACCAAGCAGCACACGATCGACGATGCCATCGCCGCGGCGCGTTATCTCATCGCGCACAAGTATACGTCCCCGGCCCACCTGGCCATCGAAGGTACGAGCGCCGGCGGCATCCTGATCGGCGGCGCGATCACGCAACACCCGGAACTCTTCGCGGGCGCGATCGACGTGGTCGGCTTGACCGACGAACTGCGCGTCGAAGTCGCCGACCCGAACGGCGCGACGAACGTGCCCGAGTTCGGCTCCGCGAAAACGCGCGATGGCTTTAACGCGCTCTACACGATGGACGCGTACCAGCACATCGTTAAGGGCCGCAAGTACCCAGCCGTCTTGGCGGTCACCGGAATCAACGACCCGCGCGTTGCCCCGTGGCAGCCCGCGAAATTCGCCGCCCGCCTACAAGCAGCGTCGAGTTCCGGGCGTCCCGTGCTGCTGCGCGTCGACTACGACGCGGGGCACGGTCTGCTCGCAGCTTCGCGCGCGCAAACGATCGCGCTGTTGACGGACGAGTTTAGCTTCTTACTGTGGCAATGCGGCAGCCCGCTCTTCGCCGGGATTCCAACGCACATCGCCCGTTAACCAGTTCATCTGCCCGATCGGCTGTCAAGGCGGCTTGACAGACCGTCCTATTCGCGGGTATAGTTAACCGGATGGTTAAACATTCGAAGACGCTCGACGACGTGTTCGCCGCCTTGTCCGACCCTACGCGGCGCCATATCGTCGAACGCCTCGCGCGCACCGACCAACTGACGGCCGGGGCGATCGCGGCGGACTTCGCCATCTCGCTGCCCGCGGTCTCGAAGCACCTCAAGGTATTGGAGCGGTGCGGTCTGCTACGCCGCAAGATCGTCGGGCGAGAACATCACTGCCGGCTGAACCCGCGCGCCATGCGCACGGCCGCCGATTGGCTCGAGGCGCAAGAGCGCTTCTGGAACGCCGGCTTCGACAAACTCGACGAGCTGCTTTCACGCACCGCCGATAAGGAGTAACGATGCACGACACTAAGGTTTCCGCCGGCCCGACATTGACGATTCGCCGGACGTTCGCCGCGCCGCGGGCGCGGGTGTTCGCAGCCTGGACCGACATCGACATGCTGCGCCAGTGGTTTCCGCCCGAAGGGCGTTTAGTCGCTGCCGATTGGGATCCGCGCGAGGGCGGCGCGTACCGGTTCACGCTGATGTTTCCGAGCGGAGAGGAGTGGGCGGTCAAGGGCGTGTTTTCGGAAGTCCGCGCCCCGGAACGGCTCGCCTTCACGTTCCGCTGGGAAGAAGACGATCCGGCACAGGAGCTCGATACGTTCATCACCGTCGAATTGATCGATAAGGGAACGGAAACGGAGATGATCTTCTCGCAGGAAGGTTTCCGCGACGAGACCTCGCGCGACAAACACATCGGCGGTTGGACGATGGGCTTCGACAACATCGACCGCATGCTCGCGACGTACTCCTGACCTCCCCGATGCGGGCGCGGTGGGTTTCGTGAGTGCCCGCCGGGCCCGCCGGGCCCGCCCTGCCCGCGTCGATAACGTCCGCGGTAGCTATGCCGGTAGCTATGCCGGTTGATAGCGATGCGCCGGGCGGGTACGCCCCGTATGACAGGCAAGGCCGCAGGTCCGTCCGTCGTGGTTACGGGAGTAACGTTCGATGGAACTCATCGTTCTGGCCGGGGGCACGGGCCGCGTCGGCGGCGCAACCTTGGCGACGCTCGTCGCGCGCGGCGCGCAGGTCGTGCTACTATCGCGCGACGCGACGCGCGCCAAGGCGACGATCGAACGCGAAGTGGATGCGAATTCGCGCGATCGGGTCGCGGTGGTCGTCGCGGATCTCACCGACCCGGCCGACGCCCAGCGCGCCATCGACGAGGTCGTAACCAAGTTCGGCCGACTCGACGCCGCGATCTCACTTGCGGGAGGCGGCTACGCCTGGAGCCGGATCGTCGACTCGGATCCGGCGATGCTCGCCGACTCGATCCGCAATAACCTCGAGGTCGCGTACAACTTGATGGTGCCGGCCCTTCGGGCGATGCTCTCCGTGCCGTGGACCGGCGGCCGGTCGCGAGGCCGTTTGCTCGCGGTCACGGCGGGCAGCTCGCTCGACCCCGCACCGACCCGCGGCATCATGGGAATCGGCAAGGCAGGCGTCAACACGCTCATGCGTGCCATCGCGCGCGAACACAAGGCGGACGGCATCGTAGCGAACGCCGTGATCCTGGGCGGCGTCGCGACGGAAGCCGCGCGCGCGTATTACGATGCCCAGGACTTCGCAGCGGCCGCTTCACCGCAAGAAGTGGCCGACGTGCTGGCGTTTCACGCAAGCGATGCGTCGAGCGGCATCAACGGCGAACTCATTCACCTCAACGCTCGGGAAGTTGACTAGCGTGGGGATGGAACTCCGGCTGGCTGCCGCGGTAGAGTCCGGTATCTGCGCTCGAGGAGTACCACCCCGTTGAAAGACCGGCAGCAATCGCTCATGGCAGCGGCGATCCTGAGTGCGCTCTCGCTGCCGGCGTGCACGCCCGATACGCATGATGCCCAAGCCGGCAGTTCGCCGTCACCTCACGCTTACGGGTCTCACGCGGGCGGATATTATGGCGGAGGCGGTTCCGGCAAGGTGGAACGGCGCCCGGGGCAAGACAGCGAAGACGGCGACTCTGATTCGAGCGAGTCAGACGACTCGCATGGCAGCTTCGGTGAGGCCGGGGCCGCCGGAGACGCGGGCGGATGATTGCGCGGTCTGTCGTCGACGACGGGCCGCGGCGCGCGTTCTTCGCCGAGCATTTTCCCGACTTCTGGGCTACGGTAGAGAAGCACCCGTACGCGCTGCTGGACGCGCACCGGATCTCCGCGGAGACCGCCTCCAGCTTACGCGCCGCCGCGCGCGATGCGTGGACGATCTTCGAGCGGGTCTTGCCCGTGCTCCAAAATCTTCCCGACGAGCAACTTGCCGCCATCGGCGTTCCCGAACACGCGCGCAACATCGTGCGTCAAACGGACGCGGATGCAGGCCCGGCCGTGCTGGCCAGGTTCGATATCGCGTTGACGGAGCGCGGCCCGAAGATTCTCGAACTCAACGCCGAGACACCGTTTCTCTTATGGGAATCGCACGAGATCGCGGGACGCGTCGCGGAGCATCTCGGATACGCGAATCCGAATGCGAATGCGCGGCGGACGTTAATGGCTGCCCAGTCGCGCTGCCTGGCGAACGTCCCGGCCGGCGCACGCATCGCGGTGACGGCGCTCAACACGTGGCGCGAGGATTGGTTCACCGCCGCCTTCATCGCGCAAACTTTGCGCGACGCCACGGGACGCGAGATCGACCTAATCGCGACGAGCGAATTGCGGGTAGCGAACCGCTGTCTACGCGACGCTCGCGGCGAAGCGATCGACGTGCTGTGGCGCATGTATCCGCTCGAGCATTTCAGCAACGATCGCGGCGGTCGGGCGTTCTGCGACTTGGTCGAACGTGGTCGGCTGCGGATCGTCAATCCCGCCGCCGCGCTCCTGTTGCAGAATAAGGCCGCGCTCGCGGTGATCTGGGGACTTCACGAGGCACGCTCCTACTTTACTCCCAAAGAACACGATCGGATCGAGCGGTTATTCTTGCGATCTTCGATGGAGCCGTTCGCGGGCGTCGATCGATACGTGCGCAAACCGGTCCTCGGCCGCGAGGGGAATTCGGTCTCGATCGTCGAGGGCGGTCGCATCGTGGACTCTTCGAATCACGCGACCTACGCAGCGCAACCCGCACTCTATCAGGAGTTCGTCGAGTTACCGAAGATCGGGTACCGCCACCCTGTCGAAGGCCCGCGTGAGGACTTCGGGGTCTACACAGCCTTCGTTGCGGGCGGGGAAGTCAGCGCGCTCTGCCTGCGCGTTGGCGCGCGCATCACAGACGCGTGGGCGCACGTCCTTCCGCTCGCGTTGTAATCGCGCGCGTGGGCGGTTTTCTTGATGGCGCTCGACGACCTGTTCGCGAACAAGCTCAAGCATCCAAATCTACATGATGGAGACGAGACTGTCGATATCGAGCTCGCCGCGCGCCGCTGGCTACTGATTCCGCTCACGCGCGCCGTGAATTTGCTCGTCATCCACGTCCGCGACCCGCATTCGGCCGTCGCCCGTATGCTGAGAGAAGGCGCAGCGGCGATGCCGGCAGGGGTGGTGGAATGGCGCTCGCCTCGAAACGTTAGCCTCGTATAGCCAGGCCGCCCGTCACCGGCCTTGCGCGCTCTGGATATTCGCGATCTGGGTGAGAAAGCGGCCGGTCTCTTCGCGCCCGCGTCGCAGTATGAGGTACGCGTTACCGATTTGAGCTACTGCGGCCGCCGTCTTAGGATCGGCGCGCGTCGCACGTTCGAGGAAATCGATGCCGCGGGGATCTTCATACTTTGTGAGAAGCAGCCGTCCGAGTTGGAGGAGTAGCGCAGCGTCATCGGGATGCTCGGCGACTTGGGCTTCTAGCAGCAAACGCGCGTCTTCTCGGTACAACTCCGCGGCGAGAAGTGCGCGCTTTCGCGACTCCGCATCGCCGAGAGGTGCTTCGACGGCGGACTCCTCGAGCTTTTTGAGTGCCTTGCGCCGTGATTGCAGGGTTCCCCACGTGGTCGACCAACTCTCCTGAGCGCCCGCTGCCCAATCCTCGCCGATTGAAGTCAGCACTTCGGTGAGCGACGAACCAAACATCGCAGCGGCAGCCGAACCCTTCACTTCGATTTCGCCGGCGTTGAGAAAAGCCGTGGCATCGACGGCCTCGATGCCGAGCGCCTTCAACCGGTCGCTTAGGACCGGATGCGTATCGCCGGGATTCGGTACGGCGACCAGCGCGAGTTCCAAGAGCGGAGCGACATTGGGGAGCGGCGTCTCCAGCAGGGCCATTTGTCGTTCCGGAACGTCGGTAGGAGGCGTCTTGTTGGCGACGGCCTCTCGTTGCAGCGACGGCCAAAAGTCGCGTGCGAGCCGTAGATCTTGCACCGCGAACGCAACGAGCGCCTCAGCCATGACTTTCGCTCCGACTGTGTCGGCCGCGAGTCGATCGGCCTCCCGTTCGACGCGCCGCGCGATGACGAGCGATGAGACCTCAAAACGCGGATACCACCAGCTGAAGAATATGCGAAGGACGGGGTGCAGCCACGTCGGCACGCGAGCGCTCAAGACGATCGCGATCGTCGAGCGGACCGCATAAATGAAGCGGTCGAACGATCGCCGTCCCTGGGTCATATGTCCGAACTCGTGGGCCAGCACCGCCTTAACGTGATGCATCTCGAGTGCCAAGAGCGCAGGCAATCCCAGAATGAGGTTATGCTCGGTTCCGCCGAACACGCCGAAGCGCGGTCGCATCGCGACGGCTGCTTGAAAATCAGTTGCCAGGTACACCCCGTCGAGGCGAGGTGTCCGGTAGGCGTGGCGCAAGGTTTCGAGCGTCGCAAACAATTCGGGCGCGTCGTCGGGTTTCAAGCGCCGGCCGGGTAGTGTCTGCGGCTTCCGAAAGAGACTTCGACCGATGTCGAACAGCGGAACGGCGAGAAACCAGACGACTTTCCAAAAGAATAACGCTGCAAGTCCGTGGAGCACGAGCGCGAGCGCCGCAATCGCGAGAATCGTTCCACAGAATAAGATAAGTGGATACGCAGCTCCGAGCAGTGCGAACGCCGCAACGCTCAGATCGTATAACGCCGGCCGCTCCACCGACCACCGTTCGCACCGCGCCGCAAACGCGACAACGCGCTCGTGTTTCAAAACGCGACCACGGCTCTGGCTTAGGCGGATATAGCAGATTCTCCCGCTCCTTCCGAGAAGCTCTCTGCTAGCTGGTGCGGACCGGAGCTTGGGGCGCAGGATCGGGTACTGTGCCCGAACCGCGCGCTATTCGTTTGGGACCGCTAACGTCGCCACGCCGGCCCGAGGCTCCGCAAGCGAGGATTAGGCCTGCTAACGCCCAAATTCGCGCGCATGCACGTCTCGCTTGCCGAACTCCGCTTGACACATCTGAATCTCGATGCGCATGACCTCGACGCATCGTGGCGATTCTACGGAGAGTTGCTCGGACTACCGGTAATCCGTCGCGACGGCACTCTGCGCGTCGAACATCCGAGTTATCTGCTCGTGCTCAATGCCGGAGAACCGAAGGTCGGCGGGACGTTTCACTTCGGCTTTCGCGTCACCGGCGCCGGCGACGTCGATCAATGGATCGAACGCCTGCGCAGTAACGGCGTGGCGATTATCGTCGAGCCTAAACACGTCGGCTCTGTATATGTCGCTCGAGTCGCAGATCCCGACGGCTACGAAATCGAGATTTACGCCGACCTCTAGCCGCGTCGACCACCGCCCCACCCGAGTCCGGGCTGCGCCGCGCAGATTCTATCTCCTCACAGCGATCGTCCGGCCGATTCAGCCTCGATGGAGCACCTGCGCGAGCCTCTCTTTGCTCGGCGGGTCCGGAATCTGCACGACGAGACCAGTCGTATCGCCTGGATTTGCTAACGTCAAGGCCTCGTAGGTGAAGGTTCCGATCGGCGAGTCGATCGTGCATCGGTTCGGAACGAGCGGGTCGCTGATCTCGTAGGCGTCCCAGAGCTCGCGAATTTCGTTCTCCGCCACCAGCCGTTCGCGAAGCTCTTGCAAGACCTTTACATGCGGGCGACGCCCCACGGCGGAGCGCACCATCGCAACGACCGGCGCGAGGTTCGCGACGAAACGGTCGCCGTGCATCGTCCTCACCCTCGCATTGAGAAACATCCGCTCGACCGCGTTAAACGGAACCTCGCTCTCCGCCACGCCCCACACGCAACGAAAGGCCTCGTTGCAGTCTAGGACCTCCCACGCCGCGCTGATCAGGTAGGCCGGAAACGTGAGCGCCCGCATCGTTTCTTTGATGAGCATGCCCGGCTCGCTGTGCTCTTCCGGGACCGGGGTTCGCCCGGTGAGCGCCAAGAGATAATTGCGCTCGGACTCGGAGAGACGAAGGGCGTCCGAAACGGCCAGCACCGCAGCCGCTGAGACGCCTTCCGCATCGCCGCTTTCGAGCGCGGTGTACCAGGAAACACCGATGCCGGCGAGACTGGCCACCTCTTCGCGGCGCAAGCCACGGACGCGGCGGCGGCCCGTCGCCGGAATTCCAACCTCGGCCGGGTGAACTCGCGCTCGCCGGTCTTTGAGGAACCGGCGTAATTCGGACCGCCGTTCCTGATCGCTCATCCTTAGGCCGCCATCAGAGGCCGAGGAGGGTCGCGATGAGATCGGTCACCTCTTGAACCGTCGCCGCTTTCACGCGCTTCGATTTGGCGATCGTAGGTTGACCGTCGTGACGTATATCCATTGTATTATCCAAATGTCAAGGCGCCGACGCGGGATACCCTTTCAGGGACCCGCCGCGGGTTCGCTACGGCTAGCACCGCGGCCGCTGAGGTGCCCTCCGCAACGCAAGCCGCCGACGCGCCGACGGACGGTCGCCGGAATCCCGACCACCCTTACACCACCAAAGGTATGTTTCCCGGGTGGGTTTTTGCGACCGAACGGCTGTCGTAGGGTGGCGTCATGGACATTTCATTTGAGAACAAGGTAGCCCTCGTCACCGGTGCCGGCTCGGGTCTCGGTCTCGCGACCGCACGGGCCTTCGCCGAATCGGGCGCCGCGGTCGTGCTCGCGGACGTCAACGGAGCGGCAGTCCGCGCGGCAGCCGACGAATTGACGGCGAAGGGTTACAAAGCGCTCGCCATCCGCTGCGACGTCACCGACGATGCTGAGATCGAAGCGATGGTCGAGCAGACCGTCGCCACGTTCGGCCGGCTCGATGCCGCGTACAACAACGCCGGCATTCAGAACGTCCTCGCCGAGACCGCGGATGCAACGCGCGAAGATTTCGACCGGGTGACCGCGGTCAATCTTCGCGGCGTGTGGAGTTGCATGAAGTTTGAACTCCGGCAGATGCGCAAGCAGGGAAGCGGCGCGATCGTTAACTGTTCGTCGATCGGCGGGATCGTCGGCGGCGCGGGCCGTGGGACGTATCACGCGGCGAAGTACGGCGTGATCGGGCTGACGACGAGCGCGGCGCTCGAATACGCGGACAAGGGCATTCGCGTTAACGCGATTTGCCCGGGCATGATCGACACGCCGATGAGCGACGCGATGAAGGCCGCGGGGCAAACCGAGGCGCTGGATGCGATGTTGAAAGACGTTCCGATCGCGCGACTCGGCCGCCCCGAGGAGATCGCCGACGCAGTTCTTTGGCTGTGCAGTTCCGCCGCGAGCTTAGTCGTCGGCCACGCGCTCGTGGTCGACGGCGGGTATACGATTCGTTAGGAGCCGAGATTTCTCGAGGAGATCAAAGATGGAAATTCAACACCCAGGTTCGCAGCCGTCCGCGAAGGGACCGGAGGCGTGCTTCACCGGCACCGTCCGCGTCGATCCGCTCTTTCCGGCGACGGACCCGTCCCGCGTTAGCGCCGGCCTCGTCACATTCGAGCCGTGCGCCCGGTCGGCGTGGCACACGCATCCGTTAGGGCAGAGGCTCATCGTGACGGCCGGCTGCGGCCGCGTCCAACTCTGGGGCGGACCGATCCAGGAAATCCGGCCAGGCGACGTGGTCACGATCGCGCCGGGCGAGAAGCACTGGCACGGTGCCACGCCGACAACCGGGATGTCGCATATCGCGATTCAGGAAGCATTGGACGGCAGAAACGTCGATTGGCTCGAGAAAGTTAGTGACGAGCAGTATCAGCCGGACGGCGCGGCGCGATAACGCCGTGCCGCACATCCTCGTGAAGGTCCGCGCCGGTTATACGGAGGCCCGAAAAGCTCGGCTGTGCGCCGCGCTGCACAAAGCGATCGTCGCGATTCTCGATTGTCCGAGTTTCGACGTGTCAGTCGGCATCGAAGACGTGCGGCCGGCGGATTGGGTCGCGCGCGTGTACGAGCCCGACATTCTCGGGAAACCAGATACGATCTACAAGCAACCGGGATACGCCCAGAAAGCACAGGTCCATGCCTAACGAACCGAAAACCGGAGAACCAACAGCCGCACGCGAATCGTTCGGCGATCTCGCGCCCGCTCTCGCCGAGTATACCGATAAGGTGCTCTTCGGCGACGTCTGGAGACGTCCGGGCCTCTCCGTGCGCGATCGGAGCCTCATCACCGTGGCAAGCCTCGTCGCGCTGTACCGGACGAACGAGTTGCCCTTTCACCTGAAGCGCGCGCTGGAGAACGGCGTCACGCGAGATGAGATCATCGAACTGATCACGCACCTCGCGTTTTACTCGGGCTGGCCGAGCGCGAATACGGCCCTATCGATCGCGCGTCGTATATTTGACGCGGAGTAGTCCGGCGCGTATTCGACGCGGCCTAACTCCGGCCTCCGGATGGACCCGTGAGACCGTCCCTCATAGCTGTTCCCAGGTCAAATCACGGGCGTAGCGATGGGAGACGCGGCCTTCGCCGGAGATGGCGAAGAGATGCAACCAGCGGTTATCGACGAGATTACGAACCGTTTGACTCTCGGCGATCACGGCGGTGATCGCGTCGAGCGGAGCTTCGATGAACACGCTCAGACGCAGCGGCTCGTGGATGAAACGAACGCCGTCGTGCACCGACTGCCAAGGGAGACCGGCCTTGAGGTCGCCGGCGTTCCCTTCCAAAACGCCCACGGTGCCGGTGACGTTGTGAAGCACCTTGTTACCCGCGCCAAAGACGCGGTTGTTGACCGTCGATCCGTAGTACTGCAAATTGATCCAGTTCGCGACGACCATTGGTGCCGTCATGATCAGCGTCAAGACGCCGAACCCGGCATCGCTGCGCCAATCGTAGTCGTGCAGGAAGACGCGGCCGTCGAGATCGATGCCGCGCGTGCGGGACCGGGGAGCTGCAATGAAAGCGGCGTTGCGGGCCAAGGCCCATTCCGGACGAACCTGCGCCCAGTCGCGGCTACGCTCGATCACCCGCCGATTCGTCCGCGCATCGACCTCGATGCCGAGCAGCGGCGCGCGCTCGAATCGCGCGCGCTCGCCGGCCTGCGCGAGCTTCGCGCGGACCTCGGCAATCTGCGCGCGATGGGATTCCGGCGCCGTATCGGCCTCGAAGATGCGTATCTCGTCCGTGGTCGTGTCGTGCAGGCACCCGAGAAACCATGTGTCGTCGCCGATGTCGATGCCGCGGCTGCGCAAGCCCACACGCACGATCGGGTCGTTGCAAATCATGGCGGCCACGCGCGCGTTTGCCTCGCCCGTGTGACCGCCGCACGCACCGCAATCGAGGCCCGAGGCATGCGGGTTATTGACGGTCGTGCTGCCATGGCCGACGAGCAGGACCAGACGCGCGAAGTCCGCCGTCAGCGACATCGCCCGGAGAACCGCTTCAGCCATGGAAACACGATCGTCGTCGACAAAACCGGTTTCGCGACCGCCGACGGTTCGCGGTTCGATCCGCGGGCCGAGGCGTCCGATCACAGCGGCGTCGAGACCATCGGTATTGGGGTCGTGCACGGTGCGCGTGAGGGCCAAACTGTCACTAAGGATCTTGCTGCCGAACAACAGACCCGCGGTTTCAACGAAGATGAACGACGAGACCGCCGAAATCTTGAACGACTTCCACGCCTTTGCGGCCCGTCTGCGCAGGCGGCGTATATTCAGGAACCGGTCGTCTTCGGCTTCCGAAGCGCCGAGCACGGTCTCGCACACGATAAACCGTGGCGTCAAGAGCACGGGGCACTGCGCGCCGCCCCGCAGATTGCCGATCGGCACGTATTCGATCGGATACCCGAAGAAGCCGGCAAAGCCGATCGTTTCGGCCTCGGGGCACACCGCTTCGAGCGCGCGTCGATAGACCTCCGACCGAACGTCGATACAAAACGCCGCTTGGAGTGACTTGGGAGCCCTCTCCGTCGGCGGCGCCGTTTCGGCTGCACGCCGGTCGAGCGCAGCACGCAGGCGGCGCTGATAGGCGCGTTCGAACGCCTCTTGCGCGATCAAATCGACGCAGAGGTCGCGATCGTCGCCCAGCTGCTCGTCTTGGGGCGGCGTGGCGGCCTCGTCCATCGCGCGCCGCCACGCATCCTTGAATGCGGCGTCCGTCCGTTGAACGAAGAGCGTGTACCCCCAGACGATCCGGATCGCGAGTAGCTGGACCAGCGTGTCGTCGGGACGTCCGTAGAGTTCGCTTTCCCAAACCAGATAACGCGCATAAGCCGCCCAGCCGCCGATATCGATAAGCGCTTGGTACAGGTACTCCTCAAACGCGCGCTCCGGAACGGCCAGATATGCGACGACGGCGGCAATCGCGTCGACGGGCGATTCGGGCAAGGCCGCGACCAGCGCGCGGAAGCCGGCAATTCCCATAACCTCAGGATTGCGGTCATGGCGCATCGACGCGCGCCAGGCCGCATACGGGCGCAGCCCGCGCGAGGGCAGCCGCCACGCGGACTGCCCGTCGTCGAAATACGCGGCACACCACTTGGAAATCTCATCGGTCATGAAGGCGGTGCGCGAAGCGTTGCGGTCGCCGAAGGCGAGCGAGTCGACGATCTCGGCGACGGTCGCGACGTGCGCGGCGTGTTTGGGTTTCGCGGTCACGTCGCGCGCGAGCGCCGCGGTGAGCTCGGCGACCGAAGCCGGAGCGCGCCAATCGCGCGGCGCCCAGGCCAACGCCGCGGCGAGGTCCTCGTGCTCGATGTGACCCGCGGCAACCGCCTCGCGGTAGAACTCGCGTTTCATCAGCATATCGACGCGGGCGACGCGGTGCAGCATCGCGCAGGTCGCATGGAATGTGCGGCCCTCGAAACCCAGAAACGGATTGACGGCGACGAATTGCCTCAGCGGCCAGAGCGGCGCGATTCGTTTGCACGCGCCCGCAATAGCTAATTCGATCGTCGAGTGGTCGTGACTGGGCTGGACGACCGCGCGGCTGGAGGCCATTTCCACCGAAGCGCCGCTACCGCAGCGTAGACTGCGACGCGGCGCGCCGCGACAGGGTCGGCCAGAATCGCAAGACTAGCCGGTTGGCGAGCGTATTGACGTACAGACCGTTCGAGACGTGCGCGTAGAGCGCTTGCCAACGCGGCTTTCCGGCTTCGCTCGGCACGAGACTCTGCAAAAACGTCACGATTGCGAACGAACCGACCACGACCGCGACCACGACGATCCCAAGCGGATCCCGCAAGGCCTCGGTCGACGGTAGCACGCCGGCGTAGAGCCACTCGGAGCCGAATTGCAATCCGAAATAGACGATCGCCACGAGGGCAGCGGCGATTAAGGTGCGACCGACGACATAGAAACTCGGCTGTTCGTCGATACCTTTCGCAACGAGATGGATCACGCCCAGAAGCAACGCGGCACCCAGAGCAAACACGCCCGGCTTTTCGGTCAACGTAATGCCGAAGAGCTTTCCGACCACAAGCGCGATCGCCAGCACGCCGACGATCGCGATGATCAGGCGCGCCGGATGCGGGCGGCCACCCGGGCTCGGCGTCCAGGACGCGCGCGCGATATCGATGACGCTCCCCGATGAAAGGAAGGCGTGCGCTTTGTAGAGCGAGTGGGCGACGATATGCAGTAACGCGGCGGGAAAGGCGGCCAGGCCGCATTCGAGCATCATGAAACCCATCTGCGCGATCGTCGAGTGGGCCAGCGACGACTTGATCGAGGTTTGCGTCAGCATGACGACCGAACCGAAAAGCGCGGTGAACCCGCCGATAAGGACGAGCGTCTCGAGCGACGGCAGCGAGAGCGCGATGACGTGAGAGAAACGCAACACGAGAAATCCGCCCGCGTTGATGATGCCGGCATGCAGCAGGGCCGAAACCGGCGTAGGCGTTTCCATGACTTCGATGAGCCAGCCGTGCAGCGGGAATTGCGCGGACGTCAAGAGCGCCGTGCACACGAGCAGAATCGCGACCGCATGCATCGAACCGGGCGTCGCGCCGAGCGCCCGCAAGGCGTCCGCGCCGGCAAATACCGTCGCGTATTCGAGGCTCCCGAACTGACGGTACAGCAACACGAATGCGGTGATGAGGCAGACGTCGCCGAGGCGGCTTACGACCAGTTTTTTACGCGCGGCGATCAGCGCCGCCGGACGCTCGGGATAGAAGAGCAAGAGATAGTGCAAGCCGACGCTGAGCGCAATCCAGGCGAGCGTGAATTGAAAGAGATTGCCCGACACGATCATCAGCAGCACGGCGCCGAGCGTCAGGCAGAGGTAGCGCGTGAAGCGCGTCTGGCCGGAGTCGCCGTCGAGGTAGTTGCGGCTATACGTAACGACGATGAGCCCGATGAACGATACCAAACAGAACATCGTGGCACTGAGGCTATCGAGATAGAGACCGAAGCCGATGCCCTGCGCGCCGAGCACGGGGGTACGAACGGGCCCTTTGAACGCGACGGTGAGCGCGGTCAGGAGCGCGACGGCGAGCGCGACGAGGGCGGCGCCGATCGCGGCCTTGCCCGCGACGCGAGCCCCACCTCGCCCCGAGCCGAACGGAACGACGCCGATGCACGCCGGCGCGAGCGGTCCGAGCGCGGCGAACCAGAGGTACGAAGAGAGCATGAGGTGTCTCCAGGGGTACGGAGGCTACAGGTCGCCCGTCACGACGCCGGCCGCACCGGCGCGCTGCGCGTGCGTTACCATCTCCGCGCTCAAGCCGCCTTCCGCAAACACGGGAATCGGCGAAGCCTCCGCGAGCCGGCGTAGCCCATCCCACCCGATCGCCTTCGTCTTCGGATCGACTGCGCTCGAGGGAACCGGCGAAGCGACGGCGCTCGGGAGAACCGGCGAAGCGATCGCTCTCGACGGAACCGGCGAAGCGACGGCGCTGGGGAGCACCGGCGACGCGATTGTCGCATCGGCGCCTAGGCGGAGCGCACGCTCGAGCTCTTCGCTCGTCGCGCACGTTGCGATCCAGAGGGGAATTTGCGGACGCGCCGCCAGGCGCTCCACCTCGCAAGCGCACGAGACCAGGCCCGAAACGCCGGCCCGTTGCGCCTCGAACGGCGTCCCCGCGAGCAAAACCTGCGCGCCGAAGGGCGACGCTAGCGCGACGGCGCGCCGCGCGAGCGCGATCCGCTGGTCGGGCGCGAAGTGCGGTGCGCGAACGAGGATCGAGCGCACGCCCGCGCCGAGCGCGGCCCGCACCTGCGCCAGAAACGTTGCAGTGTCGCCGGGGCCGTTCGCGTTCGATGCAAACCAGAGCGGCGGGAGGGCGAGCGCCGCGAAGAGCCGGTCGTTACTCGGTAAGATGGGCGAGACGGAGGGGTCGGCCGGATCGACCCACGCGATCCGTTGACCTTCGCG
>Ga0116229_10000674_pt1 | contig 48128 bp, 45 predicted proteins | sample S1TSphgellanicum_3_FD_87313 | JGI IMG/M metagenome (GOLD analysis project Ga0116229, IMG submission 87313) | Host-associated microbial communities from peat moss isolated from Minnesota, USA - S1T2_Fc - Sphagnum magellanicum MG | ecosystem: Host-associated > Plants > Peat moss > Unclassified... | reverse complement strand
ACCAGCCCCAGCCCTTTCTCCGAGTGGTAGCGCTGCCCGTCGTAACTGACGATGCCGGTCGCTTCCTGGCCGCGGTGCTGCAGGGCATGCAGCCCCAACGCTGTCAGCGCCGCGGCATCGGGGGCGTTCCACACGCCGAAAACCCCACACTCCTCATGCGGCTTGTCGTCGTCGTAAGGGTCCGTCGGCTCATCGTCCAAAAGGCACTACTCCAAACGGCCGCCTTATTAAGTGGGGTCTACGGCAGTCGCGTCGCATACGCGCTTGCAGGTGCGCGACCCGGCCCCACACCTAGTCGCGTCCCCTGGGCTTCCCAAGGGCGCTGCCCTCAGGGGAGACCTGCAACAGGTCGGCCGCAGTGGTGGGCTTGTCGTCCGGCAACACCGGGAGCGTCGGCCGGTATTTCTCGGGCAGGTGAGTCGTCACCCAGTCGGCGCCGGCACGCAATAGCGGCAAGGTGCGCGCCTGCGTCAGCGGCGGCGTCCACATTCGCGGCGGCAGCATGAGCGATCCCAGGATGAACGCAAAAATCATCACCGCCGCGCCGCGCGCCAGCCCAAACACCAGGCCAAGCGTCCGATCCAGTCCCCCGAGCGCGGAGACGCGCACTGCCCGGCCCACCAGGTTCGACAGCAGCGACAACACGATAACCAGAACCAGGAATACGCCCGCGTAGGCAACCACGCCCGCAATCTCCGGGTCGCCGATCAGTTTGGCCGCTTGAGGCTCCAGGCCGGGGCCATACCGCACAGCGCCGAGCCCGGCGATCACCCAAGCTGCCAGCCCCAGCATTTCACGCACGAAGCCACGCGACAGGCCTAGCAGCGCCGAGACGGCGATAATCCCCAGCACGACAAGATCGACAACATTCATCCGGCCGGTCCGCAGGCGATCATGCGGCCTTATGTGTCACACACCGCGCCGCGCCAAGGAAAAAGGATGGTAGGACGGGGTGTTGACCCCGCATGCGCCGAAAAGTCCACTGCGGCAGCCTACCAGGGCCGCGGGCCGGAAATCGTGCTTTCCGTCGTTGTGCGCGGCTCGGTGCGATGGCGGGCGCTAGCGTTATTGCGGCGTAACCTCCTCGGTGTGGGTCGTCGTCGTCGTCGACTGAGTCGGGGCCTGCATCGGCATCGCCGCGGGACCCGTGGTGGTCGTTGTCGTCCGCTCCACCGTTGTCGTCACCGGCGGCGGCTCATCACCGCAGCCCGACAGCAGCCCGGCGCCGCCGAGCAACACGGCAGGTATCACCCATTTTCGGACGTCGTTTCGAATAATCATGCATCCTCTCCTGTCGTGATTATTGGTCGGGATTTGTGGTGGTCTGCTCAGTCGTCGTCGTGGTTGTCGTGGTGACGGGCGGCGGCGCCGGAATGGTCCGAATGACAGTTCTGGTGTCTTGCGCCACGCCCTGGCTGGTCTGATACACAGTCTTTTGTCGATCAACTTCGTTGCCATAAGCGTCCACCGTCCGGCTGGTATGAACCGTCGCCAACGTCCCCGGCGGAAGTGCCACGATCGGCGGCGGCACCGGGGCTGGCGGCATCCCCGGAACCGTCGCGGATTGCGTGGTCGTCGTTTCGGTGTCCGTTTGCGCGGCCGCCACACCGCCGTAAAAACCCAGCGCCACGGCGCTTGCGCGCAGTAAGCTTGTCATGTCCGTCTCCAATATGATTGTGCCCGCCCTTAAAGGCCGCTGCTACAAGAATGCGTCCGCCGCCGATCGGTTGCCTGTCCAGCCGGATCCAAACCCACCCCGGCCAGCGGCCGGAATTTCCTGGCAGTCGCACAAAGGTGATGGCGGCCGACGTGCAAATGTTATATGCTGTGCAACGCAGGATTGCGTCTGCCGCAGGGCGACGCTACTGCGCAACCTAGAAAAAATGGAGACGAAGCCTTGGAAAAAGCTGCCGTTATCCGTCATCCGTTGCAGTGGGCCGCCTTGCGTGTGCAATCCGTGGCCAACGCGGTGCCCACCAGCCGACTGCCGCCCGCCGCCATTCCAACGCCGCGCCGCATCAGCGTCGACGATTTGCGCGGCGCGCTCCGGGAAGGTTTTTCCGATTTCCTCACCTTCCGCAGCGACGTGCTATTCCTTTGCTTGCTGTATCCCCTAGCAGGTCTGCTGCTGTGGCGCTTCGCCAGCGGCTATAATCTGCTGCACATGGCGTTTCCCCTCATCGCCGGCTTTGCGCTCGTCGGCCCTTTGTTCGCCACCGGCCTGTACGAAATGAGCCGCGAGCACGAACAGGGCCTGCCGGTGACCTGGGCAACCGCGTTCGCCGCGTTCCGCTCCCCCGCGATCGGCTCCATATTTCTGCTGGGCGTGGTGCTGCTGGCCATTTTCGGCGCCTGGCTGCTGACCGCCGATGTGCTCTATCTCGGCACCGTCGCCGCCGAGCAACCAACGTCGCTCGGCAATTTCGTGCACGACGTCCTGTTCACGCGCCGCGGCCACGCCATGATCATCGTCGGTTTCGGCGCCGGCTTGCTGTTTGCAGCACTTTCGCTGTGCGTCAGCATCGTGTCATTCCCCCTCATTCTTGACCGCCACGCGACAACCGAAGACGCAATTCGAGCTTCTTTCGCCACGGCATGCAGAAACCCCTTCGAAACTGCGCTCTGGGGCCTGATCGTAGCCGTGCTACTCGCCCTGGGATCCATGCCTTTCCTGATCGGCCTGGTGGTCGTGCTCCCGCTACTCGGCCACGCCACATGGCACCTCTACCGCCGGGTTATTGTTTGAGAATTGAACTAAAAAAGCATTCCGCTTAGGAACAGACATGTCGCTGGGGCTTGCGGAGTGCCCACGGCGCTCTTAGCGCCCCGGTCATGAGCGCCGTGGACGACCCGACCGTAGGCCGGGTCCTCCTGCGCGCTTAATCTGTGGTTCGACATCACCCCAATATCTCGCCATAGACAGCCAGCGTCGCGCGCTGCATGGCCTGCATCGTGTAGTGCGCCAGCACGTGGGCTTTGGCAGCATCGCCGACGGCCGACCGATCCGCGGCCGGCATGGCCAGGGCTTGCCCAATCGCCGCCGCTAACGCTACCGCATCCCCCGGCGCAACGCGCCACCCGGTACCATCGGCCAAGGTTTCCGCAGCACCGCCATGGTTGGCCGCGACCACCATTCGCCCCAGTGCCTGCGCCTCGATGACGGTGCGACCGAACGGTTCGGGTTTCAGGCTCGGACACGCCACCACGTCGGCCAGCATTAACGCTGCCGGCATATCGTCGCATTGTCCGGCCAGCCGCACCCGTTCCGTCAAACCCAGGCGCTCCGCCCGCCGCACCAGCGATGGCGCCGCATCGCCCGCGCCGACAAACACGCAATACATTTCGGCCGCCCCCGGTTCGCCCCGCAGCCGTGCCACGGCCTCCAGCAGCAATATGCCGCCCTTCCAGTCGGTCAACCGCCCCGGCAGCATCACCACCGGTGCCCCCGGCGGCAGCCGCCAGGCCTGCGCCAGGCGGTGCATCCGATCGCCGGTCACCGCATCCGGATTGAACACCGCAGTATCCACCCCGCGCGGAATGATCCTGATCCGCGCCGCCGGCACGCCCAGCGCCTGCAACCGCGCCGCCACGAACCGGCTGATGGCGATCACCCGCTCGCCCCGCGCCATGACGCTGTTGTACAGCCGCTTTCCCGGCACGCCTTCGTCGTAGACGCCATGCCACGTTGTCACGAACGGCACTCCCGCCCGCCGCGCCGCCCAATAGGCGGACCACGCCGGCGCGCGGCTTCGCGCATGCACCAGGCTCACCCTCTCGCGCCGGATCAGCCGGCCGATGGCGAAGCTATTCACCCAGATATTCACCGGATCCTTGGTCATCAGCGCGAGCGAAACATGCCGGCCGCCGACCCGCTCCAACTGCGGCACCATGCGTCCGCCGGCGCTGGCCACGAGCGCAACGCCGCCCGCAGCGGCCACTGCCTGTGCGATCTCGATGGTGCCACGCTCGACGCCACCGCTCTCCAACGCGGGCAGAACCTGAAGGATCGTCGGCGCGGCGGGCGGCATCACTTGGCGCCATAGTCGGTTTCCCAACCTTCGCAAACCATGGCGCGCCGCAAACCACCCGATATGTGGCGCCTGCGCCTGCAAAGGTGTGAAGCCGTCCACAGCCTCCGCCGGTGAAAAGGATAACAAATTAGCAACAAGATCAAACGGCCGCGTAAAATTAATTATTCACCGAAATGCTTCGGTATTGCCCCCCCTATCAGATCGCCCTAGTATGGCTCTATATTAATGACGTTCAGTGAAGTGGGCCCCCCGCGGATGATTAATCAGGCGAGTTTGGTCTACCCACTGTCCGGCTTGCTTGTCGGTTGCCTCGTTGGCCTTACCGGCGTGGGCGGCGGATCGTTGATGACCCCCCTGCTGCTTTATTTCGGTGTGCACGCCACCACCGCCGTGGGCACCGACCTGCTGTACGCCGCCGTCACAAAAACGGTCGGCACCGGCGTGCACAGCGCCAGCGATTCAGTGGATTGGCGCATCGTTCGCCGCCTCGCCCTCGGCTCCGTGCCGGCCACCGCAATAACCCTCTACGTCCTCTCATCCGTCGGCGCGCAAAGCCCGCACGTCACGGAGACAATCAAGTTCGTCCTTGGCGTCGGGCTGCTGCTCACCGCGCTGTCGATCTTCTTCCGCCGCCGCCTGGCCGACTGGGTCGCGCGCAAATTCGGCGAACCGTCGGACAGCATGGCCCGCACCCTCACCATTGCCAGCGGCGTCGTGCTCGGCATCCTGGTCTCGCTCTCTTCCGTCGGCGCCGGCGCCATCGGCGTCACTGTGCTGATCATGCTCTACCCGAATATTCCCCTGGTTCGCATCGTCGGCTCCGACATCGCGCACGCCGTGCCCCTGACATTGGTCGCCGGCGCAGGCCACTGGTTGTTGGGCGACGTGAACTGGACGCTCATGGGAGCGCTGCTGCTAGGCTCCATCCCCGGCATTCTGTTTGGCAGTTGGCTCGCCCCCCGTCTCCCCGAATACGGCCTCCGCCCCGCCCTAGCCAGCGTGCTGACACTAGTCGGCGCCAACCTCGTCCACGTAAAACTCTTCTAAGAGGCGCCCTGACGGCCACCTGTCGCGTATTTCCTGCGCTCCGGTGCTCGCGGTCGAAAAGGCCGCTTCGCTCGGGTGCTCAGAAATCCACGCCAGCTGACTTGTAAGGCCACCTTTTGAAACCGACTCTCCGCACCGGATTGGTCGATCGCGGCGACGGCGTAGAGCTCGCCTACGCCCACCTCCCCGGCCACATGCCCACGGTCGTTTTCCTGCCCGGCTTCATGAGCGACATGACCGGCGACAAGGCGCTCGCCTTGCAATCATTCTGCGCCGCAGCCGGCCAGGCCTGCCTCCGCCTCGACTACGCCGGTCACGGCACCAGCTCGGGCCGCTTCGAGGACGGCACGATCGGCACCTGGACCGCGGACGCCCTCCACCTGATCGACCGGCTCGCGCCCGGAACAATCCTGCTCGCCGGCTCCTCGATGGGCGGCTGGATTGCCCTGAACGTGGCGCTCGCCCGCCCCACCCAAGTCACCGGCCTCATCGGCATCGCCGCCGCCCCCGACTTCACCGAGGATCTGATGTGGGAGTCCATGGCGCCCCCCGAACGCGTGGCCCTGGCCCGCGACGGCCTGCTCCGCATCCCCAGCGACTACGGCGGCGACCAGATTATGACCCGCGCCTTGATCGAGGACGGCCGCACCCGGCTGCTGCTCCGCGCGCCGATCGCCATCGACTGCCCGGTTCGGCTTCTGCACGGCCAGCGGGATGAATCGGTCCCCTGGGAGACGTCGCTTCGCCTCGCCGTGCGCCTCAATTCCGCGGATGTGCAGGTGACCCTGGTGAAGGACGGAGATCACCGCCTGTCACGTCCCTCCGACATCGCCCTGCTCACCCGCACCCTCGCCGCGCTCCTCGGCCAGAATGGCGGCGAGCCCCTCGCGGTAGGTGGGATAGCGCCAGGCAATCCCTAGCGCCGCCTTGGTTTTCTCGGCCCGCACCTTGCGGTTTTCCGCCCAGAAACTTCGCGCCATCTCGCTCATCCCCGCCCACGCCTCGGCGAACGGCACCGCGGGCGGCGGCGCCAACCCGAGTAGACGCGCCGCCTCGGCCAACACGTCCGCGCTCTCGGCCGGCTCGTCATCGGCGAAATTGAGCACGCGCGTGCCTGCCGCGGGACGCCGCAGCGCCGCCAGCACGCCGGCCGCGATGTCGTCCCGGTGGATACGGCCAAACGCGTGCCCCGGCGCGATCACCCGCCGCGCCCGCCCGCCCCGCACATCGTCCAGCGCCGAACGCCCCGGCCCGTAAATCCCGGCCAGGCGGCAAATATCCAGCGACCGCCCCCCGGCCGCCTCAATCCAGGCCGCCTCCGCCTCGACCCGCCGCACCGACCGCGCGGCCCCCGGCGCCGGCGGCGTCGCCTCATCCACCCAGCCGCCCCCCCGGTCCCCATAAACCCCCGTGGTGGAGAGATAACCGAACCAATCCAGCTTGGCTGCCCGCAGATCGTTTCTCCAAGCCGCTAGCACCGGATCGCCGGCATCCTCGGGCGCGGCCGTCGACACCACAAAACGCGCCGCACCAATCGCCTCGCCCGCCTCGCCGAACGGCACCAACACGGCCCCGTCCGGCAGCGCCTTTGCGCCACGGCTGGTCACCGCGACCGAAATTCCGCGCTGAAGAGCCGCCCGTGCGATCGCAACGCCCGTATAGCCGGCTCCAAACACAAGCAGTTCTGCCACGCTCGCCCTTCCGACAGCTTTCCGTCTGGGCCCCACTACCCTAAATTGCACGCCATGCCTGCTCGTGTGGTCCTAGCCGCCGCCCTCCTAGGGGCGGCCCATTCCGCCGCCGCGCAACCGGCATCCACCACGGCGGCCAAGAACATGGCCGCCGAACTTCGCACCGCGCCCCCCGCCGCCGAAGCCGAGGACGCCCCAGCCGACGACACGCCGATCCCTATTCCCCCAGTGCCCCCCCGCATCGCCAACAGCGACCAATACGATCGCTGTATGGACATGCTGGCCGACGACCCCTCCGGCGCCGAAGCGCTGGCCACCAGTTGGCGCGGCGGCGGCGAGGCCGCGTCACACTGCCTTGCTCTGGCGCAAATCGAGATCGGCAATCCGGCCGCCGGCGCCGCCCTGCTCATCACCTTGGCCACTACGAGCCAGTCGCCTCCCAGCGCCCGCGCCGAAGTCTTCGGCCAGGCCGCCCAAGCCTGGACTATGGCCGGCGATGCCCACCGCGCCCTGGAGGCCGCCACCCAGGCCATCACCCTCGCCCCCGAAGACCCCGACCTGCGCGTCACCCACGCCATCGCCGCCCTCGCCGTCCACCAGGACCAGGCCGCCGAAGAAGACCTTTCCGACGCGCTCGACGCCGACCCCAAACGCACCGACGCCCTCGTGTTGCGCGCCACCGCCCGCCGCCGCCTCGGCCGCCTGAGCGATGCCGACGCCGACATCGACAAGGCCCTCGCGCTGGACTCAGAAAACCCCGACGCCCTGCTGGAACGCGGCATCATCCGGGAACGGAGCGGCAACCTGGCCGGCGCCCGCGCCGACTGGGAAAAAGCCGAGGACCTCTCCCCCGACACCCCTACCGGCGACCTCGCCCTGCAAAACCTCGCGCTGCTCGACGCAGGTCCACGGCAGTAGGAAAAGGCCTGGGCTCTGCTGCTGGACCCCGCCGTGCGCAGCACGCATTCGCGGGACGGGGACACATCCCCAGACCCGTGATCGCCTTGATATCTCGCCATGCTGCCATGACGGAAAACATTTTTGAATCAGTCTTTTAGTCTGTGGTGGCGGGTGCTACATAATACGCTAAGTAACTGGTTCTATCGACTTGTCCTTAGCGGGGGTTCAGGGGGCATTGCCCCGGCCTTCTTACTTCCGAGGGCCGCATGCCATTAGACACCGACCTGCTCATTGACCGTCAGCGCCTCAAGCGGCGCCTTATTTTTTGGCGGATCGCCGCCGTGGCGCTGTTGGTGCTGGCGTTGCTCGTCAGCGCCAGCCCGCGCGCGAAGCTTGGCGCCGTTGTCGTTGGCCCTCACATCGAGCGTTATCGCATCAGCGGCGTTATTGGGGACGGTCAGAAGACCGTCGAGCAACTTCACAGGCTTGGCAACGACCCGAGCGTCGTTGCCGTGCTGCTTCATTTGGATACGCCGGGCGGCGAAGTGGCGGGCGGCGAGGGCATTCACGATGAGGTGCAGGCGTTGGCGGCCAAGAAGCCGGTCGTTGCAGTGCTGGACGGGACGGCCGCTTCGGCGGGCTACATGATTGCGGTGGCAGCGCCTCATATTGTCTCGCGCGCCAGCACTATTACGGGCTCCATCGGCGTCATTATGGAGACGGGTAATTTCGGCGGGCTGTTGAACAAGATCGGCGTGTCGATGGATCCGCTGGTTTCGGGCCCGTTGAAGGGGCAGCCGAGTTTCGACCGGCCTATGACGCCGGAGGCGCGGGACGTTCTGCAGGCGATGGTGGGCGACCTGTTCGACCAGTTCGTGCAGATTGTGGCGCAGGGCCGGCATATGGACGCCGGCCGTGTCCGCCAGTTGGCCGATGGGCGCGCCTACACCGGCCGGCAGGCGCTGCCGCTGGGATTGGTCGATGAACTGGGCGGCGAGGGCACGGCCCTGCATTGGCTGCAAACGGTTCGGCATGTTTCGCCGGACCTGCTTGTCAGTGAGCCGGACCGGCGCACCTGGTCGCAACGGGTGCTGGCGGAGTCGGTGGCGGACATTGTGGTGTCGGCGGAACAAAGTCTCCGCGTTGACGGCGCCTGGTCGCTCTGGCAGCCTTTTCCACCGCGGGATTAAGGGGCGTGTGCGCTGATGGGCGCGCATCGGGCAACGAATGACGAGGTCGGAACTAATCGCCGAATTGGCCGGTGCCAACCCCCATCTGCGGGCGCAGGATGTGGAACTGATCGTCTCGACGGTGTTCGAGGAAATATCGGCAGCACTCACCCGGGGCTCGCGCGTTGAGTTGCGCGGGTTTGGCGCCTTTACGGTGAAAAAGCGCGATGCCCGCACGGGGCGAAATCCCCGCACGGGCGAAGCGGTGCCGGTGGATGAGAAGGCGGTGCCGTTCTTCAAGGCTGGCAAGGAATTGCGCGAACGCGTTAATCATGGGGCGCGGAGCGCGACGTCGGCGTAAAGAAAGTAAAGGCCAACGAAGCCGTTCTTTTTTGAAAAAAAGAACCCAAAAACTTTTGCTCTGCGTTTGGAATATTGCGTTGTTCCGGCCGCGGCAAGCCGATTTAATTGTCGGCGCGGTTTTCTAATTGCAGTGGAACGAGTGCGGTGCGCGCTCACCGGCGCCATTGCTGATAATTTCGGCAAATGTTGAACACTTCGTGAGCATGCCCGGTACCGTCTCGTCAGCGGGGCAAGAACGTGGGCATAAAACGATACGGTCGGCACCGGTGCCTTGTCGCTGTGTGTAGGGGCGGGTCGTACGGCCGATAGACAGAGGGGAACGTCATGAAATTCTATCTTGCCGCGGCGGCTTTGGCCGCGCTTGCGCCGCATGTTGCGCGCGCCCATACCATTTACGTCGGCACCTGCAACCCGAACGCCAACAGCTTGCCAACTATTACACAAGCCATTGCCGCGGTGGGAGTGAATGGCACGGTGGACATCTGTCCAGGTACTTATGCGGAACAGTTGACCATCACAAGGAATGTCAAGCTGGTGGGGGTCAATCCCGGCCCCGGTAATAGCTCGCTTGTGCTGATCGTGCCGCCGGCCGCCGGCCTGGCGAACAATGCCCCGGACCTCGATGGCGGCGGCCCGACCGCGGCACAAATCGCCGTGCAGGGCGCCACCGTCTCGATCAGCAACGTCACCGTCGATGCCGCGGGCAACACGGTGGGCGCCAACGGCTGCGCCTGGGACATCGTGGGCATCATCTACCAGAACGCCAGCGGCACGTTGAACGATAACGTCGTCCGTAATGACTTCCTGTCGCCGTTCGGCTCGCTCGGTGGTTGCCAAAGCGGTCTCGGCATTTATGTGCAGACCAGCGCCGGCAACGCGTCCAATGTCGTCATTACGAACAACCAGGTGCAGAATTATCAGAAGAACGGCATCACCGGGAACGACACAGGCACGAACGTGACGATCAAAGGCAATACCGTACTGGGAATGGGTCCGACCAGTGGCGCGGCGGAGAACTCGGTGCAAATCGCCTTTGGCGCGACGGGCTCGGTCACGTCCAACACGGTGGGAGACGACATCTGGGCGCCCGACCAGTTCGGCGATACCGGCGATGCGGCGGCCGGGATCCTGGCCTACGCCAGCGCGGGCGTGAAGATCAGCGGCAATGTCGTACATTCCACTCAGTTCGGAATTGCCGTCTCCGGCGATTCGAACGGGGATGCCGACAACGCAACGATCACCTCCAACACGGTGAGCAACACCTACCTCTACGATGCAATCGACATATGCGGCGCCGGCAACGCCACCATTTCGGGTAACACGCTGGATGCGTCCGATGAGGCTGCAATCCACCTTGACAGCACCTGCGGCGCCCCATCCACCGGCAATAGCGGGAGCAACAACAAGGTCGACGATGCATGCGCCGCCGTTCTGGAAGGCAGCGGCTCGGGCGGGAGCGTGGGAACCACCAGCAACCTGAACGTGGCAAATCTGGTGCTGACCGGTAGCGACGTGTGCCCGGTGTCCAATAATGGCGCGCGGCACCCGGCCAGGCACGCGCGGGGCCATGTGCGGCCATTCCGGTAGGCGTTAGGTCTGCGCCCAAGAGCCCGCCGGCACATATATGGCGGGCTTGCGGGCGGCGGGCCCGGACATTTTGCCGGTTTCCGCCTGTTGGTTTATCGTTGAGAGATGCTCCGCGCCCTGCTCCTGGCCCCTTTTCTCCTGCTGCTGATCGCCTTCGCGCTGTCCAACCAGCAGCCGGTGACATTGGGCCTGTGGCCGATCGAGGAAACGCTGGAGCTGCCGCTCTCGATTGCGGTTCTGGCGATTGCCGCGGTGTTTTTCCTGCTGGGCGCGGTGATCGTGTGGATACCGGCGCTGGGGCATCGGCGCCGGGCGCGGCGGGCGCAGAAGCGCGTCACGACGTTGGAAACCAAGCTGAAGGCCCATGAACCGCCCGACCCCCGCGTGAAGTTGCTGGCGGGGCCGCGCTGAGCGCCATCGCGGCTACACCTCGCGTCAAGATTTGCGGGGTGAACAGCGCGGCAGCCTTCGATGCGGCGGTCGGGGCAGGTGCTGACTGGGTCGGCTTTGTGTTCTTCGCGCGCTCGCCCCGCCGGGTTACGCCGGCGTTCGCCGCATCCTTGTCAGCGCGTCATTCGGGGGGCCCGCGGCGTGTTGGCTTGTTCGTGGGCGCGACTGACGATGAAATTGCCGCCGCGCTGAGCGCGGTGGAGCTGGACGTGTTGCAGCTTTACGACTTACCCGACCGCGTGAATAGAATCGCGGCCAGGTTCGGGGTGCCGGTGTGGAGGTCGGTCCATGTGGGCGGGATGGCCGACCTGCCGTCCGAACGTGGGGTTGCGGCGGCGCTGGTGATCGAACCGCGCATGGCTGAGGGCGCCACACGGCCCGGCGGCAATGCGACAACGCTGGATTGGACCATGCTGCGCAGGTGGCAGCCGGATTTTCCGTGGTTGCTGGCGGGGGGCCTAACCCCCGGCAATGTGGCCACTTCCATCGGGGCGAGCGGTGCGAGCGCGGTGGATGTATCGTCCGGTGTTGAGGTCACTCCCGGAGAGAAATCGCCGGCCCTGATCAGCGCCTTTGTGGCCGCGGCGAAGGGGGGTCTTACCCTGCCGCCAGGGCGGGCAGCTCAGAATTCGCAAGTTGCAAAATAGCAGGATTTGGCGGACGCGCCGCCAGGGTCAGGCTTCGCAGCCCGTCGCGCAGCTCGACGCCCGCCGCCACGCCGAGGGCTGCCCAGGCGCGGCCCGGATCACCGACAGAGCGTCCGATATCGCCTGGCCGGGGCGCGCCGGGCCGGATCACCGGCGGGCGGCCGCTGAGCTGACCGAGGATTTCGGCGAGCTCGGCAATGCTGGTTTCCCGGCCGGTGCAGACATTCAGCACGCTGGCGCCTGGCTTGGTGCCGAGCAGGCGCATGGCGGCGAGCAGGTGGGCCACGACGTCCGACACATGGATGAAGTCGCGGGTCTGCATGCCGTCGCCGTGGCGGGTGATCGGCAGGCCCGCGGCCAGGCGGCCTGCGAAGATGGAGATGACCCCGCTATAGGGTGAGGAGGGGTCTTGCCGCGGACCATAGACGTTGAAAAAGCGTAGCCCGAGCGTTGGCACGCTGTGCACCCGCCAGGCAATGAAGCCGTGCAGTTCCGATCCGAGCTTGTCCGCGCCATAGGCGGTTTGTGGCGTGCAGCGTGCGTATTCGGTGGCGACGGCGCCCGCGAGGTCGCCGTAAACCGCGGCGGACGAGGCATAAACCACGGGCAGCCGGCCATGCTGGCGGGCGGCGTCGAACACCGCAATGGTGCCGCCGAGGTTGGTTCGATGGGTACCCGCCCAATCCTCGGTCGCACGCTGAACGGAGGCGACGGCGGCCAAATGGAAGCAGCCATTGACGCCGGCCATGGCGGCGGACATCACGGAAGGGTCGGCCACGTCACCGATCACGAGTTCGGCGGCGCGTGGCACATTTTCCCGTGTGCCGGTGGACAGATCGTCAAGCACACGCACCTGGTGGCCCGCGGCCAGCAGCGCGTCTGTCAGGTGTGATCCGATAAAGCCGGCGCCGCCGGTTACGAGGTACCGCACTCCTGCACATACCCCTAGGTTACGCGGCAGCCTTGTCGTCTGAGTGCGTGCGATTGTCCATCATCCGATGCGGGAATCGCGCGTTTGTGTGGCCATTCCGGTTAAGATTCGGCGAACGCTGTGCCCAGGCGGCACCGCAAGGCACCGAAATTGCCTGAAACCAAATGTGCTGCCTGCTTTAGTTGCCGGCCGAGGCGCCGCCTCGCTAAGACCTGACCTATGTCCGGCAACGTCGCGTCACTCTCGCATCCCCCACCTTCCCATCCTTATGCTACCGCCGTCATTCTGGCGGCCGGGCTCGGCACGCGCATGAAGTCGCAGCTGCCGAAGGCGGCCCATCGCCTCGCCGGGCGGCCGATGCTGAGCCACTTGCTGGCGACGTGCCGCGCGGTGTTCGGCCGTATTGTGGTGGTGGTGGGGCCAGACATGGCTGCCGTCGCAGCGCTGGCGGCGCCGCATCCGGTCTATGTGCAGCATGACCGGCTCGGCACCGCGCACGCGGCGCTGGCCGCGGCCGACGCGTTCGGCGCAGGCGAGGTTGCGATCCTGTTCGCCGACAATCCGCTGATTACCGAGGTGACGCTGCGTGAGTTGCTCGATCGGCGTCGCGCGGCGGATTCGGGGCTGGCCCTGGTGGCCATGCAACCCGCTGACCCGGCGCGGTACGGGCGGCTTGTGCTCGCGGACCGGGTGGTTGAACGCGTTGTGGAATGGGCGGACGCGACGCCGGCGGAACGGGAGATCCGGCTGTGCAACGCGGGGGCGCTGAGCGGCCCGGCGGACCGGGTGCTCGGGTGGCTGCGCTCTGTGCGTAACGACAATGCGAAGGCGGAATACTACCTCACCGACCTGGTGGCGCTGGCGCGCCGCGACGGCGCTGCGGCGATTGCCGTGGAAGCGCCCGAGGCGGAGGTGCGTGGGATCAATTCCCGCGCCGAACTGGCGGCGGCGGAGGCCGAGTTGCAGGGGAGGCTGCGCGCCGCGGCGCTGGAGGGTGGCGCCAGCCTGGTGGCGCCCGATACGGTTTTCTTTGCGTGGGACACCGTGCTCGGTCCCGATACAACGGTGGCGCCGCACGTGGTGTTTGGCCCCGGCGTGGTGGTGGAAGGGCCGGCGGATATTCGCGCTTTCAGCCACCTGGAAGGGTGCCATGTCGCGGCTGGCGCGATTGTCGGCCCATATGCGCGGCTTCGCCCCGGCACGGTGGTGGGCGCCGGTGCGCATGTCGGCAATTTCGTCGAGCTGAAGGCGGCCTCGCTTGGCGCCGGTGCGAAGGCGAACCACCTCTCCTATATCGGCGACGCGATGGTTGGGGCCGGAACAAATATCGGGGCGGGGACGATCACTTGCAATTACGATGGGTTTGCCAAACATCGCACCGAAATTGGCGAGCGTGTGTTCGTTGGTTCCGATAGCGTTCTGGTGGCGCCGGTGCGGCTTGGCGACGGGAGTTTTGTCGCCGCCGGCAGCGTCATTACGCATGACGTGGCGCCGGACGCAATGGCGTTCGGGCGGGCGCGGCAGGCGGATGTCGCTGGTGGGGCGGCGAAGTTTCGAGCAGCGAAGGCAAAGTGAGAGGAAAGCAGTTCTTTTTTGAAAAAAAGAACCAAAAAACTCTCGCCCTTTGAGTGCGTGTCCAATGAGCAAAAGTTTCTTGTTTCTTTTTTTAAAAAAAGAAATGCTTCCTTCTTGGAGTACGATTTATGTGTGGCATCGTCGGCGTTATCGGCAGCAAGCCTGCAAGCCCCTTGCTGCTAGATGCGTTGCGGCGGCTGGAATATCGCGGGTATGACAGCGCCGGGATCGCAACTTTGGTCAATGGCCATATCGAGCGCCGGCGGGCGAGCGGCAAGTTGAACAATCTGGCGGCGGTGCTCGAGGACCATGCGCTGCCGGGAACCACGGGCATCGGCCACACGCGCTGGGCGACGCATGGGGCGCCGACCGAGGGGAATGCGCATCCGCATGCCACGGCGCGGGTTTCTGTTGTGCATAACGGGATTATCGAAAACCACGCGCTGCTACGTGCGGAGTTGGAGGCGGAAGGCCAAGAGTTCTCGACGGAAACGGATACCGAAACGGTCGCGCAATTGGTCGATCTGCATCTCAAACAGGGCATGCAGCCGGTGGCGGCAGCTTGGGCCGCGTTTGCGCGGCTGGAGGGCGCTTACGCGCTGGCGATGATATTTGCCGGTCATCCGGAGCTGATGATCGGTGCCCGGAATGGCGCGCCGCTGGCGGTGGGGTTTGGCGCCGGCGAAATGTTCCTGGGGAGCGATGCGATGGCGCTGGCGCCGCTGACCGACCGGCTGGCGTATTTGCAGGACGGCGACTGGGCGGTTCTGGGTCGGGATGGCGCGGCGTTTTTCGATGTGTCGGGCGCCGCGGTGGAACGGGAGATCCGGCGGACGGCGTTGTCGGGGGCGGCGATCGGCAAGGGTGGCTTTCGGCATTACATGGAAAAGGAGCTGCACGAGCATCCGGCGGTGATCGGCGATTCGTTGCATCGGATGGTTGATCCGGGCACGCGGCTGGTCGCGTTGCCGGCGCTGCCGTTCGATCCGGCGCGGATCAGCCGGATTACCATTTCGGCGTGCGGGTCGGCTTATTATGCCGGCCTGGTGGGGCGGAACTGGTTCGAAACGATTGCGCGTATTCCGGTGGATGCCGATGTGGCCAGCGAATTTCGCTATCGCGATCCGCCGTTGCCGAAGGATGGGTTGGGGCTGCTGGTGAGCCAGAGCGGCGAGACGGCCGATACGCTGGCGGCGCTGCGAACGTTGCGGGCGGGCGGGCAGTCGATCCTGTCCATTCTGAACGTGGCGGAAAGCAGCATGGCGCGCGAAAGCGACGCGGTGCTGCAAACCGTCGCCGGCCCCGAGATCGGCGTGGCGAGCACCAAGGCCTTCACCGCGCAGCTTGCCGTGCTGGCCTGCCTGGCGTTGGCATTTGCCCGTACCCGCGGCGCGATCGATGCTGTGCGGGAGGCGGAATTAACCGACGCGCTGTTGAAGATTCCTGGTTACGCGGCTGAAATTCTGGCCGAGGGCGACCACGCCGTGCAGCGCATGGCGGCCCGCGTGGCCGAGGCGCGCGACGTGCTGTATCTCGGCCGCGGCAATTGCTTTCCGGTGGCGATGGAGGGTGCGCTGAAGCTGAAGGAAATCAGCTATATTCACGCGGAAGGCTATGCGGCCGGCGAAATGAAGCATGGTCCGATTGCGCTGATCGACAAATCCGTGCCCATCATCGGTATCTGCCCAAGCGGCCCGCTGTTCGAAAAGACCGCATCGAACCTGCAGGAGGCGCACGCACGCGGCGGGCAAATTTTCCTGCTGAGCGATGCGGACGGTGTGTCGCGCCTCGGCCACCTGGCGGCGAATAGCATTACGCTACCGGCCGTCGATCCGTTCGCGGCGCCGCTGCTGTATACCATTCCGGTTCAGTTGCTGGCCTATCATGTCGCGGTGCTGAAGGGCACGGACGTGGACCAGCCGCGTAATCTGGCGAAGTCGGTGACGGTGGAGTAGCGCCGCCGTAAAGCCGGTTGACGCGCCTGAACCTGCGCCGCTACGGTAGCGAGACAAGATCTGCGTGAGGTTTTCGATGCGAAAGGGCGCCGGGTGGCACGCGGGCGCTCTTGGGCTGAGCTTGACAATCTTGGGTTGTGCTGGTCCGCCGGATATTCCGGTGCGCGCGCATTTTCTGCAACAGCGCCTCGCCGTGGTGGACCCGAAGAAGCCTTGCATCGTGGAACCGTATCCCCCGATGGACGCTGAGCTTGTCCACGACAACATTTATGTGCCGGTGCGGGTAAACGGTGTGGAGACAATCGGAGTGCTCGATACCGGTTCATCAAGTACTTTTATAACACCTGAGCTTGCCGCGGCAGCTGGATTGAAGCTGAGAACCGGTTACGGCCATTGGACCGGTATTTCCGGTAGTTTCAGACCGGATGTAGCGTTTCCCGACGCGGTGGAGATCGGGTCTATCCGCCGCACCAATGTTGGCGCAGTAAATGTTTACGCCTTTGTCGGTAGCCGTGGCCGGGATCTCGGCGCCCTGGTTGGGCTCGATTGGCTCGATCACTTTGATTACGATCTGGACTTGGTCCACCATCGGATTCGCCCGTTCAAGACAAGCAACTGCCTCATAATCGATCCGCCGTGGCGAACAACATCCACCGGCCTTGCCATTACGCGGGGCTTGGCGGAAGGATTGAACGAAGCGGGCCGGGACGTTTTCACGACCTTCGGACTAACGGCGCATCTCTCGATCCCGGTCGACTTTGAGGGCGGAATGGTCGAAGCAACGTTGGATACAGGCGCCGCCGTTACGGTCATGTCGCATGAGGCGGCAATTAGCGCTGGGGCGACACCGGAACAATTGCGCGCCGACCCGATCGAAATGGTTCGCGGTCTCAATGGGAAAGAGCGTCGCACGCGGCGACACATCTTCGCCGATGTCGCGATTGGTGAGGAGGAGATCCGCGGATTTTCTGTGCGTGTTGAGAATAGCTACAACCGCGACGATATCGCGATGATACTGGGGGCGGATTTTCTCGCAAAGCGCCACTTGTGGCTTTCGCTAACCACGAACGCCCTCTTTGTCGATTCCGGCGAGCTAAGGAAGCCGGCGCCGCCCTATGACCACCCGCACCAGATCGCCGGTACGAGGATGCCGAGTTTTCCCGAAGGTGCAAAGGCGCATTCGGGGTCGGTCGGGGCTGCGTGTACGGTTGGGGCGGACGGAACGTTGAGCGGGTGCAGGATCACCACCGGCGCCAACGACGTGGCTTTCGACAAGGCCGTGCTGGACTGGCTGACGGGCGGAGACGGCCCCGTCATGCAGCCGCGCTACGAAAATGGCCAGCCGGTCGCCGAACTCCACACGTGGCAGATAAATTTTCAGCAGCCATAGGTGGCTAGGGCGCAAACAGGATTTGCGAAGCCAACGCCCAAGAATAAGCCGGCAAACGAATCGACGTCGAAAGCGCCCCAATGCATGACATCAAAATGATCGGTTTGTTCGGTCTGTTCGGACTTCCCGGCCTGATCGGGTTCTTCAGGCCGGTGCCAATGCAGCGACCTGGCGGATTGGTACGGCTGCTCGGTCTTATCGGGCTGGCGGGATTTGGCGGCTTTTGCAACCCATGGTGTGGGGCCTGCGGCGGCTTTGGTGCGTTCGGTTTGTGGAACCACCCGCAGCGTAAATTAGCGAAGCTGGCTTGGCTGGGGCTGGCCGGGCCATGCGGCGTGGCACTGGGCCTCGCATTGTGGGTCCGTTAGGCGCTGATGGGTTTACAATCGAAACATTGGCTACGGAAGCAAGTATCTCTTTTTTGAAAAAACGAAACGAAAAACCTTTATTTTGTTGTTGCGGTTCTCGTAACGACCGCCCGCCGTTGCCCGTTTTTCTTGCCTTGAGACGGGCTCATCCGGGCCGGCATCATTCGGAGCACGGAATGCCCGCTTTAGTTGTGGAGAATGAATCCGTCCCAAAAAATTTATTGCGTATCTTATTGCGCTGAAGTATAGACAACTAAGTGTAATCTTTAGATGATTTCATCGTGGTAAACGCCAAGGGTCTCGCTGTTTCGGCGCTGCTGACAGGTCTCGTGCAGCCGCAGGTTGCCCAGGCACAGAGTCTTACGACCCTGCACAATTTCGTTTGGCGCGTAACGGGACTTCAGCAGGACGGCTTGGGGCCGTTGGGTGATATAGCGATTCACGGCGATGTGCTGTACGGCACCACTCTTGCGGGCGGTACGAGTACACGGTGCGACTTCGGCTGCGGCTCGGTGTTTCGGGTCAACCTCAAGACCGGCGCGGAAACCGTCTTGCATAGTTTTGACGGCGGTCCGGAGGGTGCTGGTCCGTTTGAAGGCGTTATGTACTACAATGGTGCGTTGTACGGGACGATGTGGGAAGGTGGCGGAGGGACGACGGGTTTTTTTGGCTCGGTGTTCAAAATTGACCCCGATACGGGCGCTCTCACTGTTCTGCACCGTTTTCTCGGCGGGTCCGATGGTGGCGCTCCCGAAGGTGGATTACTTGAATATAACGGCAAGTTGTACGGCACGACTACAGGAGGCGGCGACGCGCACGCGGCCAATCTCGGGACATTGTTCGAAATTGACCCGCGGACAGGACACGAGACCGTGCTGCATACATTCAGTGGCCCGATCGGCGGCGCTAGCGGGGATGGAGTGTACCCCGAGGGTGACCTGGTGCAACGTGGCGGCAAACTGTTTGGGGCGACTTACGGCGGTGGACTGCCGTCGCAATACGGTTACGGGACAATATTTAAATTCGACCTCACCAATGGGTCGGCGAATACGATTTACCGGTTCACCAATTCAGTGAAAGGCGATGCAAATCCTGCCGCCGGTCTAACGTTACACAACAACATGCTTTATGGAACCATGCGTGGCGGCGGTGGCAATGAATGTTCGCCTTACGGATGTGGCGTTGTATTCAGCGTCGCGCCGCGCACGGGCGTGCAGACGGTGCTGGAGGATTTGGTTCGGGGACGTGACGGCGCGGCGCCGAGCGGGCCGCTGGTTTATCATGATGGATATCTTTACGGGGTGTCCGCCGCGGGCGGCGAGTATGGCATGGGATCGTCTTCAAGATCGATCCGAAGACGAGCGCCGAGACCGTACTTTACACTTTTACCGGCGGGGCGGATGGGGCAGGCCCAAACAGCGCGCTCGCCTATCACGCGGGTGCGTTCTACGGAATAACGGGCGGCGGCGGCACCGCAGGTTGGGGAACGGTGTATAAACTCGTGCCATAGCAAAAGTTTTTTTGGTTCTTTCTTTCAAAATAGATCGACTTCCTTCCTTCGTTCCTGTAGCTTGCTGCTTGAACGAAAGCTTCCGCCCGTGCTTCGTAGTGCCATGGGCACGATCACACCACCTGACAACCTCAGCGAGGCGGAGGCCGCGGCGGAGCTGGGGCTGCTGGCGGCCGAAATCGCCGGGCATGACCGCGCCTACCATGCCGAGGACGCGCCGGTTATCACCGATGCGGACTATGATGCGCTGCGGCGGCGCAATGCCGAAATCGAAGCGCGGTTTCCACATCTCATCCGCGAGGACAGTCCCAGCAAGCGCGTTGGGAGCGCGCCTGCCGGCGCGTTCAAGAAGGTGCGGCATGGCGAGCCGATGCTGTCGCTCGGCAATGCGTTCGCGGCGGAGGATTTCGTCGAGTTTTGCGCACGTGCGCGGCGGTTCCTGGGGTTGGCGGCCGACGCGGCGTTGGGGTTTGTCGGTGAGCCGAAGATCGATGGGTTGTCGATATCGCTGACATACGAGCAAGGTCGTTTGGTGCGTGGCGCTACGCGTGGCGACGGGGCGGAAGGCGAGGATGTTACCGAGAATCTGCGCACGTTGAAGGCGATACCCCAGAAGCTGCATGGCGCGACACCGGCGTTGATTGAAATTCGTGGCGAGGTCTTCCTGCGCAAGGCGGATTTTCTCCAGTTGAACGAGACGCAGGCAGCGGCTGGGGGAAAAATATTCGCCAATCCGCGCAATGCGGCGGCGGGCAGCCTGCGGCAGCTCGATGCGCGGATTACGGCGGGGCGTCCGCTGTCGTTGTTTGCTTATGCCATGGGGCAGTGCAGCGAGGCAGTTGGCGGGACGCATTGGGATTATTTGCTACGGCTGCGGGGCTGGGGTTTCGATGTCAATCCGTTGTCGCGCGTGCTGGCCGGGGCTGACGAAGCTGCCGCGTTTCAGGCGGAAATGGGCTTTGCGCGGGCCGCGCTCGACTACGATATCGATGGTGTTGTCTACAAGATTAACGATCTCGGCTTGCAGCGGCGGCTGGGCTATGTGGGGCGCGAGCCGCGCTGGGCGATTGCGTGGAAATTCCCGGCCGAGCAAGCAACGACCTTGCTGGAGGATATTCGCATTCAAGTCGGCCGCACCGGCGCCTTGACGCCTGTGGCAGTGCTGGAAGCGGTGAATGTCGGCGGCGTGCTGGTGACGCGTGCGACGTTGCACAACGAGGACGAAATCGCGCGCAAGGATATTCGTGTGGGCGACACGGTTGTGTTGCAGCGTGCCGGCGATGTCATTCCGCAGATTGTTTCTGTTGTTCTGGATCGCCGGCCCGCGGCCGCTCGGGCCTTCGTGCCGCTGACGCATTGTCCGGTGTGCGGCAGCCATGCGGTGCGTCCGCCGGGCGAGGCGGTGCGGCGCTGCACGGGGGGGCTGATTTGCGATGCGCAGACCGTGGAAAGGCTGATCCATTTCTGTTCGCGCCGCGCCTTCGATATTGACGGCATGGGCGAGAAGACGGTGGTGGAGTTTCATGATGCGGGCTGGCTGCGGGGCCCGGCTGATATTTTCCGGCTGCCGGCACGTGAGGCGGAGATCGCGGCGCGCGAGGGCTGGGGGGATTTATCGGCAAAGAATCTGGTGCGGGCGATCGAGGCGCGCCGGCGGATTGGCCTTACGCGTTTCATTTTCGCCCTGGGAATTCGTCGCATTGGTGAAAGCAACGCAAAATTGCTGGCGCGACACTACGGCAGCTTCGCGAACTGGCAGACGCAGATGATGGAGGCGACAACGATAGGGTCTGATGCGCGTCTGGCACTGGGCAGCATTATCGGCATTGGCGAGGCGATCGCGGAAGAATTGACCGACTTCTTCGGTGAGCCGCGCAATCTGGCGGTGCTAGACGATCTGCTCAGCGAACTGACGGTGGAGGATGCGGCGCCGGAAGCGGGGGCGAACGGCGCGCTTTCGGGCAAGATCATTGTCTTTACCGGCACGATGGAAACCATGACGCGTCCCGAAGCAAAGGCGCGGGCGGAAGCGCTGGGTGCGCGCGTGACGGATAGCGTATCGAAAAGGACCGACATTGTGGTGGTGGGCGCGGACGCGGGGAGCAAGGCGAAAAAGGCGGCCGAACTTGGGGTGCGGACCGTTACCGAGCAAGAATGGCGTGACATGGCCGGGTTTGCGCCCATGCAGGGCGCGTCCTGATGAAGTGGCCCTGGAGCGTCTTTGGGACGGCGCCGCAAGCTTTGTATCGCAATGCCGCTACGGCGCTGACACTGGAACAAACCGCGGGTCGATCGGCGCTTCGACATGCCGTTCCGGCCGACATTTTCTTACGCGGGCGGGTTCATCAACCCTGAACATGCCGCTTTCGCGACCTGCCCGACACGCCAGGGCATGATCGATGTCGGCATCGACGGATGGCTGCTGCCAGCGGACGCCTTGAAGTTATACGAGATGGCGTATTTCTGCGGCGGCGATTGCCTGAACTCGGCACGTTTCGTGGTCTGTCCACATCGGTGTTGCTGCGCGCATCCGTTGCCGCAGGGCTGAACAACCATATTCTGTCGATCGACCTGGACCCGGAGGCGCCGGCCGCCGGACGGGCCACGCTGGCCGGGATGGAAGGCGAGAAACGGGTGCTGTTTTTCAAGACGGATGGGGATGAGGCGTTGGCGACGTTTAGGCTGGCGGGACGCAATTTCGCGTTCTGCTTTATCGACCACTCCCATAGTTATGAGCGCGTGCTGAGCGCATGCAGGGTGCTGCACCACGTGGTGCGGCGAGGCGGCTTTTGCTTGTTCCACTATTATAACGACCAGCGGAATTCCCGGGCGGACTGCCCGGATTATGGCGTGTGGCAGGGCGTCAATGAAGGCCTGGATAGGCGCCGGTTCGAGTTTTGGGGCGTATTTGGATGCACGGGTTTGTTTCGTCGGATTTAGTGGCCGCAGCAGCAAAGGACAAAAGTTTTTTGGTTCTTTTTTTCAAAAGAGAGCTGCTTTCTTGGGCTTTGCCTTTCGTGCTGCAAGAGCGGGATGGCGCTTCGCTGACCCGCACTACAAGCTACCAGTTAGAGTAACGATTGAACCACCCCTCGATAAATCTCCGGCAACGGCACCGGCTTGCGCGATTCGCGATCGATCATCACGAGTGTCGTGCGGCCCGTCACAACGCATTTGTCTTGCAGGAAAATCCCCTGGCCGATGACATAGGAGGTGCGCCCGATGGCAACGACGCGGCTGCCGATGTCCACCGCGGCCGGCCAGTGAAGTTCGCGGCGATAATCTATTTCCACGCGTGCCATGACAACGAGCACACCCCGCGGCACATGCGGAAACAGCAATTCGTGGGCGAACGCGGTGCGGCCGCTTTCCAGCAGGGCGGCGAACGCCACGTTGTTCACGTGGCCGATCATGTCGGTATCGCTGAAGCGGATTTTTTCGACTTCGAAATAGGTATACGCGGCGCGCTGGGTGAGATCGATCGTGGTGCCCATTGTGCTGGCTTACAGCGGGGCGCAGGCATGCGCCAGCCAGGCTTGCGCGTCCGGCGGCAAATGCGGGCCGACCTCGCGCAGGACACGGGCGTGATAATCGTCGAGCCAGGCGATTTCGTCGGGGCGTAGCAAATCGCGGTCGATCAGCACGCGATCTATCGGCGCCAGGGTCAGCGTTTCGAAGGCCAGGAACGGTTTGTCGCTGGCGAGATCGGCGCGCCGCACGAGCACCAGATTTTCGATACGAATGCCGTAGGCGCCCGGCAGGTAATAGCCGGGCTCATTGGACAATATCATGCCTTCGGCAATCGTGGCCGGGCGCAGATGCGGCGATATCGAAACGGGCCCTTCGTGAACCGACAGGTAGCTGCCGACGCCGTGGCCGGTGCCGTGGTCGTAATCCAAGCCCGCTTGCCATAACGCGGCACGTGCGAACGCGTCCAGCCGCACGCCGGCGACGTGCTCGGGGAAGATCGCGGTCGCAATCGCGATGTGGCCTTTCAGAACGCGGGTGAACCGGTCGCGCGCTTCGTGCGGTGGCGCGTCCGGACCGGTCCAGATTGTGCGGGTGACGTCCGTTGTGCCATCGAGATATTGACCGCCGCTGTCGATCAGGTAGATTTCGTTGGCCCGCAGCGTGCGATTTGTTTCCGGTGTAACTCGGTAATGCATGATGGCGCCGTGCTCGCCGGCGCCGGAAATGGCGGCGAAACTATCGCCGCGGAATCGTTCGCCTTCGGCACGAAACGATTGAAGGCGCGTGGCCGCGGATATTTCGGTCACGCGCCCCCCCGCGTCTCGCACCCAATGCAGAAATCGCGTGAGCGCCACGGCATCGCGCGCATGGGCCGCGCGGGCGCCCTTCTGTTCCACCGGGTTCTTCCGTGCCTTGGGCAGCAGGCAGGGATCGGCGCCGGCGACCACAATCGCGCCGGCATCGCGTAGCCGATCAGCGAACCAGGCGGCGGTGCCCGCTTGATCGACACGCACGCGCTTGCCGGAGAGGGCGGCGAGAGCGCCGGGCAGGCCACTGCGTTCGGCGATGGCGACGTTATTGCCGAGCCACGCGCGCGTCTCGGCCGGCAATTTCGCCGCGTCCATGAACAGGTCGACGTTTGCGTCGGCGCGCGCGATGCAGAAACCCAGCGCGAACGGGGTGGATTCTACATCGGACCCGCGGATGTTCAGCAACCAGGCGACCGAGGCGGGGTCGCTGACGATGGCGGCGTCCTGGCGGGCGGCGCGCAACGCCTCAGCAATCTGCTCTCGTTTCTCGGCGCTGGTGGCGCCGGCATAAGCGATGTCGTGCGGCACCGCGGGGCCGGCCGGAGGCGCCGGCCGGTCCGCCCAAGCGATATCCACCGGATTGCGGGCAACAGCACGCAAAGTGATGCCGGCGTCACGGAACGGCTTCAGCCCCTCCTCGCTGTGCAGCCAGGGATCGTAGCCCAGCGTGCCCTCGCCGATATGCGCGGCAATCCAGGCCGGCGGCGGCAAGTCGGTCAAATGCAGCCGCTCCCACAAGGCGCCGTCAGTCTGCGCGGCCAGTTGCAAAACGTAACGCCCGTCGCTCCACACCGCAGCCGCGCCTGCGAGCACCACCGCAAGCCCGGCGCTGCCTGTAAACCCGGTGAGCCAGGCGAGGCGCTCCCCACTCGGTGGCACATACTCACCCAAATGCTCGTCGCCCCTGGGCACCAGAAATCCAGCTAGTCCCTGGTCCGCCATGGCGGAACGGACAGCAACTAGGCGATCGCTTGAACTGGTCATGGTCGGCGTCTCCCCGCGACCCAGGTTAGGAAGAAGGCCGGGGCTCTGCCCCCGGACCCCGCCGGGACAAGTCCCCAGACCCCATTTCTGAAGAAAGTCCCCCTCCCTATCCCCTGACCTCCCCTAAGTAACAGGTTCTAAGAACTCGTCCTTAGCGGGGGTCCAGGGGGCAGAGTCCCCGGCCGCCTTCCTTACGCGATCGCTCGGGTGTCGCTTAGCAGCGCTTCCAGCGCATCGGCAACTGAGGCAAATCGGCCAACGTCTGCGCCGCTTCGGCTGCACCACGCCAGGACTCCGGCGCCGCAGCGTGCCAGGTTCCAGCTCGCCCAGACCTCGCCGCGGCGATATATGCCGAGGAACGAGTCCAGGTCAGGCGGGTCGCAGCTGGACCGCTCGTGGATGACCAGGCGGTCGAACCCCAGTGTGTTTGCCGGGTCGCGCCAGGCCATGACATCCATTCGATCGCGCAGGGACAGGCAGGCGCCTGTGTTGCTGGCCGGCCTGAACGGGATCACGTTCGATGCCCCGGCGCCGGAAACGGATGGATGAAGCTGGTCCATTTTACACCCCCTGACAGATTGCACTGCCGAAAGTCGTCTTACGACAATTTTAGCTGGCTGGCGTGTGATCCGTTTCACACACTGCCGGTGCTTCCGCTGATGGACACTGCAATGTTCCGGACGTGGCCGGCTTGAAGCGATGCCTGGGCGGGGTTGCCGGCGCACTCTGGCAGCCGGCGCGCGGCCCTGATAGGTGGGGCCGGATGCTGACCCAGCTCGACCGCTACATCCTGCGACAGCTTGCCGGTTCGCTCGCCGCGGTGACCGCGGCGTTGGTGGCGCTCATCTGGCTTACCCAGTCGCTTCGCTTCGTCGAACTGGTGGTTAATCGCGGCCTGTCGCTGCGCGTGTTCGTCGAGCTCACGTCGCTGATGATACCCGGATTCACGGCGGTTATACTGCCGATCACCACATTCGTGGTGGTGCAGTTCATCTATCAGCGCCTCGCCGGCGACCGCGAGCTGACGGTGATGCGGGCCGCCGGGTTGAGCCAATGGGCTTTGTCGCGCCCGGCGGTGATGCTCGGCGTGCTGAGCTTGGTGGCGTGTCTGGTGCTCAACCTTTTCATCGTCCCGGCCAGCTCGCAGACGTTCCGCCGCTACCAGTTCGAAATCCGCAATCGGGTCGCCGCCTTCCTGCTGCAGGAGGGGGTGTTCACGGCAATTTCCGACCAGCTGACGGTTTATGTGCGCTCGCGCGATCCGAGCGGCACGTTGCACGGCATCCTGGTGGAGGATGACCGCGACACCAACAGCCGTGCCACCATCCTGGCCGAGAGCGGCCGGTTGCTGCCCAGCGGCAACGCGCCGCGGGTGCTGTTGCTGAACGGCTCGCGCGAGGAAATCGATCGCAAGACCGGGCGGCTCGACGTGCTGACCTTCGCCGAGGATGTGATCGACCTGACGACGTCCGGCCACGGTGAGAACCAGGAACTGCGTGACGTTGGGGAAATGAGCCTGTCGGAGCTGATGAACCCCGATCCGGCGACCACCAGGCCGCAGGATGTGGGCAAGTATCTGGTGGAGGCGCATCATCGCCTCACCCAACCGATCACCGCGCTGGGGTTTTCGCTGGTGGCGCTGGTGTCGGTGTTGACCGGCGGCTTTCGCCGCTATGGTAATCTGGCGCGGCCGGCCGCGGCCGTGGCCGTTCTGGTCGCGCTGCTCGCAACGGGGCTCGCCGTATCCAGCCTGGCGACCCGGCATGTCGTGTTGATGCCGCTGGTTTGGGCCCAGGTGGTCGTGCCGGGCGTTGTGGCGGCCTGGATATTGTTCGTGCCGGGATCGGCCGAGCGCGCGCTGTCGTTGCCGCGCCGGCTGGCGGCGGGGGCGTAAGCCCGTGCTGTTGTCGCTGACCCTCTCGGCCTACATCGCGCGCCAGTTTACCCAGGCAGTGCTGATGATGCTGGCGGGGCTGTCGCTGCTGGTGACATTGTTCGACTTCATCGAATTGCTGCGCCGGGCCGCGACGCGGCCCGATGTCGGGTTCGGGTTGGTGACATCTATCGCGCTGCTCCGGCTGCCGTTCATGATGCTGCAGATTTTGCCCTTCGCCGTGTTGCTGGGCGGCATTCTGGCGTTCTGGCGGCTGAATCGCTCCTCGGAACTGATCGTGGCGCGGGCCGCGGGCGTATCCGCATGGCAGTTTCTGGCGGCGCCGGTGGCGTGCGCCGTGCTGATCGGCGGGTTGGCGACGACCGGCGTGTCACCGCTGTCCTCGGCGCTGTATCAGCGCGCCGAATCGCTGGACAACGTCTACATCCGGCAAACCGGTGGGCCGCTGGCGCTGTCCGGCGGGCAGCTCTGGCTGCGTCAGGTTGACCGGGCGCTGGACCCGCAGGGCGTCGCGGTGTTGCATGCGCGGCAGGTGGCGCTGAAGAAAAAGGTGGTGACGGTGCGGGAGGTGAGCGTGTTCCGGTTGAACGGGCACGACCGGCTGCTGATCCGTATCGAGGCGGATGGTGCGCGGCTGGTGGGCGGCGCCTGGCACATGACCGGCGCGCGGACCATCAAGCCCGACCATTTACCGGACAATGTCGGGGCGCTCGACCTGCCCACGGATCTGACCGCGCGGCGCATGCAGGAAAGCTTTCAGTCGCCCGATACATTGTCGGTGTGGGCGCTGCCGGGGTTTATCAGGCTGCTCGACAGTGCCGGATTTTCGGCGGTTCGGCATCGGCTGCATTTCCAGTCGCTGCTGGCGCTGCCGTTGCTCTGCGGAACGATGGCTTTGGTGGCGGCCGGCTTCTCCATGCGGCCGGTGCGGCGTGGCGGCGTGGCGCAGATGATCCTCTCCGGCGTGGCGTCGGGGTTCGCGCTGTTCACCATCAGCAAGGTGGCGGAAGAGTTCGGGCAGACCGGCGTGTTGCCCGCGGTGCTGGCCGCCTGGGCACCGGCCGGTGCCGGGCTTATGCTCGCGGTGTCGTTGCTTCTGCACCTGGAGGATGGGTGATCCGTTCGTCAGTCATCTTCTGTCAGGTTTCAGTAGGATTAGGCGGGCGGGGGTATTTGCCCAGCCTGATGCTTTGCCTGCGCCTGTTTTGGATAACGGTAATCGCCGCGGGCCCGGCGGCCGCCCAAACCTCCGGCCAAAACCAGACCGCCGGCCACGACGGCACGGCAAAAAACCACCCGGCCGCCAAGCCGGTATCCGGCAACGAGCCGGTCACCTTTCTGGCCGACCGGGTGACCTACGATAAAACCAACGGCATCGTGTCCGCCGAGGGCCATGTGCAGGCCTGGCAAAACGATCACTACATGTCGGCCGATCGCATCACGTTCGATCGCAACACCAACGTGGCCGCCGCGCATGGCCATGTTGTGATCGACGAACCCGACGGCGAGATCGTGTTCGGCGATTATGCCGAGCTTTCGGGCGGCATGAAGAACGCCGTCATTACGAACATGCGCGCGCTGCTGGCCGATAACGGCAAGCTCGCGGCCAACGGCGCGCGGCGCACCGAGGGCAAGCTCAATGAGTTGGCGCGGGGTGTTTACACCGCGTGCAACGCCTGCAGGAACCATCCGCTGCGGCCGCCCGAGTGGCAGTTGCGTGCCAACCACGCGACACAGGATCTGGAGCACAAGCGCATCGAATATACCGATGCGTGGCTCGACGTGTTTGGCTTTCCGGTGGCGTATTTTCCTTACATGTCGAATACCGACCCCTCGGTGAAGCGGCAGAGCGGCCTGCTGGTGCCGGGTTTTGGCGCCGCCAGCGAGCATCTCGGCGCCTACCTGCAGATACCGTATTATTGGGTGATCGACGGTCAGTCCGATATCACATTGACTCCGGAACTCAGCTCGCAACAGGGCGGCGATGTGACGGCGCTGTATCGGAATTGGTTGGACGAAGGCCGCATCAACATCAATGCCGGTGTGGGACGCGACGAGAATACCACGGCCGGCTATTTTTTCGGCACTGCAAGTTTCGACTGGAACGACACCTGGCGTTACGGCGCCAGCATAAACGTCAGCAATTCGGAATATTATCTGCGCGACTACGAAATCACGCCGTTCGTCTTCAACTACCTCGAATCCACCGCCTACATCGAAGGCTTCGGCGTCGGCGCTTATACCAAGCTGGACGTATCGGGGTTCGAGGGGCTGAACGCCACGGTCACGCAAAGCACGCTGCCCTACGTGCTGCCGCGGTACACCTACAGCTTCCTGTCCGAGCCGGATTACTGGGGCGGCCGGTTCAGCTTCGACACGACGGATTTCAACGTGATCCGGGGTATCGGCACGGACACGCGGCGGCTGGCGGCGCACGTGGCCTGGAGCCGGCCATTTTCCGGGTTGCTGGGCGAGCAATATGAATTGACCGCCGAGGTCACCGGCGCCGCCTATAATGCGACATTCCTGAACGATCAGCCGAATTTCGGCATCGCGGAGGACAGCTCCACTTGGCATGCGGAGCCGCAGGTGGCGCTGAAGATGCACTGGCCGTTTATTCGCGACGCAGGCAGCCTGGGCACCCAACTGGTGGAGCCGATCGTGCAAGTGATCGCCGGCCCCAACACCGGCGACAGCCTGCGTGACCGGCTGCCTAACGAGGACAGCCTGGATTACGAATTCACCGATTCCACGCTGTTCAGCCGCAACAGGTTTGGCGGCTATGACCGGTTCGACGGCGGCCTGCGCGCCAATTTCGGGCTGCACGGCACCTGGACATTCAAAGGCGGCGAGGTGCTGGATGCGCTGGTCGGCGCGTCGGAGATAGAGCATGTCGATCATAACCTCTATCCGCAGTTCCAGCCGTGGAATGGTTTCGATACCGGCAGTCATCTGTCCGATATCGTGGGCCGCGCGAGCTTCGTGCCGAGCCAATGGGTGAGCATCAATGCCCGCGCGCGGGTCGACCACACGAACGGCGATCTGCGCTTCGCTGACGCGGTGATGGATGTCGGCCGGCCGATTCTGCATGCCAGCGTCGGGTATTTGTATAGTTCGACCAATCCATACGAGCTGTATCTCGGCCCTGTCGGCAACGTGGTCGATAACGTGGGCTACTATAACAGCGGCAACCTGTTCACCCCCGGCTACCTGGTGCCGACCGACAAGGCGACCACTTTCTTCGTGCCGCGCAATGAAGCCAGCTTCGGCGTCGGCACCAAGGTCGACGGGTTCACCGTAAGTCTGGACGCCAGGCGGAATTTGGCGACCGACATGATGGACTCGGTGAATGCGCATTTGCGCTACGAGGACGAGTGTACCGCGTTAGACATACTGTTCGCACGGCGCTATACGTCTGTCCTGGGCGACAGCGGCGACACCACGATTATGTTCACCATCACCCTGAAAACCATCGGCTCGTTTCCTTTCAAGTGATAAAACCAGTGATAAAATCCATGCACAATGTTCGTTCCCTATCCGTGCGTTGGCTACATGTTCTAGCGCTGGTTTCCACCGTTGCAGTGGCGCCGGCGGCGCGTGCGCAGTTGGGTGGGGCCATGCCGGGCGGCATGGGCGGGGCCGGGGGTTACGGCGGCGGCGGCATGGGCGGCGGAGGCATGAGCCCGGGCGGCATGCATTCCGGCAACCCGGATAGCGATTCGGACAAGCCGCTGCATAGCGTTGTGCCGAAGGGCGAGGAGCCGGCGATTCCGATTCCGCCGCCGGTGCTCAAGCGCGCCCCCGCCGACGCGGATGCGATCGCGGCCACCGTGAACGGCGACGTGATTACCCGCGACGATGTTGAAAACCGGGCAAGGCTGTTCGCCTTGTCGACCGGCCTCACTTTGTCGCCGGACCTGCTGGCGCGGCTGAAGCCCCAAATTACGCGCCAGTTGATCGACGACCGGTTGCAACTGCAGGAAATCCAGCGCCGCCGCATCGTAGTGGCGGACGCCGATGTGGCCAACGCCATTGGCGTGGTGGAGCAGCGCAACGGCCTGCCGCACGGCGGCCTGCGGGCGAAGCTGGACGCGCAACACGTGTCGTTCAGCACGTTGATCAGCCAAATACGAACCCAGCTTGGCTGGACCAGGGTGCTGCGGCAGGAGTTGGCCGAACGCGGATTCGTCACACCGGCCGAGGTCGATCACGAGGAGAAGCTTTTCAAGGCGCAGGTTGGCCGGCCGCAATACCATGTCGCGGAAATCTTTGTCGCTGCCGAAGACCCGGCCCGCCAGAATGACGCGCGCAAGTTCGCCGAAACGGTGATCCAGCAGCTGCGTGCCGGCGCGCCATTCCCCTATGTGGCGGCGCAATTCAGTCAGAGTGAAACGGCGCTGAAGGGCGGTGATCTTGGCTGGGTGAGGCCGGACCAGCTCGACCCGCAGGTTGCCGCCCTGGTGACCTCGATGCCGGTCGGTGCGATCAGCAACCCGGTTCATATTGCAGGCGGGTTCGACGTGGTGACTTTGCAGGACAAGCGGCTGAGCGGCAACGACATGGCCACCGTGGTTGACGCGCGCCAGGCCTTCTTTCCGTTCACCGCGGCGCTCAACCCGCAGGCGCCGACCGATCAGCAGAAGCAGGCGCTCGCCTCGGCGCAGGCGCTGAGCAAGTCGGCCGGCACGTGCGATCAGATCGAGGCGGCGAATACCGCGCAGGGCGGCCATCGGCCGAGCAATCCCGGCGAACTGCGGATCGATCACCTCAATCCGCAAATGCAGAACCTGATGAATTCGCTGGAGCCGGGCAAGGCCAGCAAGGCGTTGGTAACGCCGGACGGCGTGCTGGTGGTGATGGTGTGCAAGAAGGAGCAGAAAAACCTTGCCGCGATGACCCGCGAGGATATCGCCGACCAGATGATCGAAGAGCGTGTCGAGCTCGCGTCACGCCAGTTGCTGCAGGATTTGAAGCGTAAGGCGCTGATCGATCAGCGGGAAAGTTAGCAAAAGTTTTTTGGTTCTTTTTTCAAAAAAGAACTGCTTGCTTCCTTGCTTTCTACCCTTCCCCCGGCGCCGTGCTGAGTGGCAACATTTCCAATGCCCCCAGCTTCTGCGTGCGGCGCACCATTCCGACCACAGAATTGCTGAGCACAGCGCCGGATTCCAGGCCGGCCAACTGCAATAATCCCTCGCGGTGCAGCACCAGCGCGGAGAGCGTGCCGCTGCGGATGGCGGCGCGCACCAGGCGCTGCATCAGGGCGGCACGTTCCGTTATGATCAACCCGCGGGCAACCTCATCGACGCCGCATGTCTTCTTGACGTGTTGCGCCATCGCCTGCAGCACGGCGGCGATCAACCGTAGCGTTCTGATGTCGGGGATAGGCAGCCCTTCGGATACGTGGCGCGTCATGACCTGCGCGGAGCGGGCAGCGCCGGTGCGCAAGATGGGGGCGTAGGCGTCCTCTAGAACGCGGCTTGCGCTGGCCCGCATCGTGGCCTTGTGCACCTGCGACGCGCCGGCCTCGTGGCGGCGGTACAGGGTCAGAACGTCATCGATACGGGCGAGCGATCCCACCGTGCTCAGCCGGTGATACAGGTCGAAATCCTCGGCGTAGAGCCGGTCCTCGCGATTGAACACGCCCAGCGTATCGAGCGCGCTTTTGCGGATCAGCACCGAGGACCATACCAGCGGATTGCCCACCAGCAACGCCCAGCGCAGGAAACCCGGGCTGGTGCGCACCGGCTCCGGCGAGGTGACGCGCTCCTCGCCGACGAGGCGCTGCGTTGCGGTCGCCACCAGCACCGTATCCGCGTGCACGTCCAGGCAGGCCACCTGCCGGGCGAGCCGAAATGGTAACAGAATGTCGTCCTGGTCCACCGGCGCAATATAGCGCGCGCGGCAATGCGCGAAGCCGAAATTGCGGGCGCCGGGCGGCCCCAGGTTGCGCGGGGTGCGCAGCAGCCGGACGCGGTCGTCGCCGATGGCCAGCACGCGTTCCGGTGTGTCGTCGGTGGACCCGTCATCCACCACCACTACCTCGATATCCGGCAGACCCTGGTCGAGGATGCTGCGCAATGTTTCCCCGACCAGGCTGGCACCGTTATAGGTCGGCACCAGAACACTGACCCGCGGCGGCGCCGCAACGGTTTTGGCGTTGGATGCGATGCTGGCCATCGTCATGCCACCTGCAGCCGCGCGCGTTCGGCGTAGTGCGTCATTCTGTCCACGATCAAATCTCCCACGTCGTTTTGCCAGAGCCACAAACTGTTGGACTGGCCGCTGAAACCGGCCTCACCGCCCAGCCGGCCTCGCGGCATGAAACCGGCGGCCAATCCGATACCGAAAAGACCTGGCAGGGACAGCCCGTCCGCGTCCAGCACCCGGCAGAGATTGTCCACCATCGGCGCGGTGGCGTCTCCGGCGGCGCACAGCGTGATGGCCGCGCCACTGGCGCCGGCAATCGGCAGCGCGCGCGGGCGATAGCCGGTGGCCGCGATCACGACGTGGGCAGCGTCCAGCGCGTGAATGCCGCGGGTGCTATCGGCAGGCCGCACCAGCCGCAGGCGCCGGTCGGGTTGCCTTCCGCCAATTTTGAGCGATCGTAAAACGATCTCTCGCGCGTCCAACCGGAGCCCGCCAAGCCGATACACAAAGCCGCTGACGGGACAAATGTCGGGCGGACCGAAATCGGTAAACCCATCCGCCCACGCCTCGGCCGCGGACCGATAGAATGGTCGCAGCTTGCGGCGGTGCACCAGCGTCAGGGCGCCGGTCGCCATGCGCGCCCCCACCGGACTTTCCAGCACGAGCTTTACCGCCGCTAATGCGCTCGTCGAGCCACCCAGCACGGCGATCCGCGGCCGCATCACGCCTTCGACCCGGGCGCACAACTCCGCCACGCCGCCATGCGCCAGCAACGCGTCCACGCGCATCACCCTGCCATGACAAAAATCGCCAATTGGCCCGGCCAGGGTCGGCGCGGCGGCCGCCTGCGCATCCGACTGTGCGCCGCCGGTGGCGATCACCACCTGGCGCGCAACGACCGTCCTCTCTGTCCCGTCCGGTTGCCGCAGTTGAGTGACCCAAACAGGGTGTTCGCGCCGCAATCCGAGCACGTCATGATTGGTCAAGACATGTCCACCCGCCTGCACGACGATCACGTGAAGCGCGCCGCCAAGGTCGTTCAGGAACGAAGCGGCTAGGGTCAAGGGCACCGGCCCGTCCGGCGGCAGCGCGGCGATCGCGCGTCCCGCGGCGCGATCTGCCACGGCAGCGACCCGAGTGTCAGGGTGGCCCGTGACGCTGGAAAGGAATGTGGCGGCCGTGCTATCCGAGTTGATGGCGTAGCCGCCCAGTGCGCCGGCGCCGAGACGTGGCCCGCGCTCGGCGACCACCAGCCCGGCCCGCGCGAGGTCCGCAAGCGCCCCGGAGCGCGCGGCAGCCAGCAGCACGGCGGTGCCAGCCGGTCCGCCCCCGACGATCAGCAATTCGACGGTGCGTGGCATCCGCCGCGCCAGCCGTGCGCCTCAATTACACAGCTTTGCCCGAGCGACGATCGCGATGAGCGCGAGGACAAAAATCCGAGAGAAATTACCAAGAAAAGGCATTGCGGTTAACCATTACCCATAATTCGTCTAAATTATCAGCGAAGTTCCTGTTTGTCTGCATTATTGTTAGCATTTCACGATGATGTGACCCAAGTATTGAATGCCTGAGAAAACTCAACGAAATCAGTCTATAAGAAGAAGTCGTTCTGTTCTGAATAAAAGAACCAAGACTATTATATTGAGCCCACCGGCGCTTTAGTAACGCAGTAGGCTCTGGTATAGGCTCTACCCCTTTGTCCGCCGTTCTCTAAAGTACCAGCCGTGGCAGCAGGGCATCCAGGCGGCGGCGACCGGCCTCAGTCGCAATCAGGTGCGATGGCGTCTGGTGCAAATATCCCGCCTCGATTGCGGCCGACAGGATTTCGGGGTCGACTGCGTCATCGAGGCGCCGGCCGGTGCGGGTTGCGAAATAGTCCGCGGAAATCCCCTCCGCGAGGCGCAATCCCATCAGCAGCGCCTCGCGCGCCCGTTCGGGCGGCGGCACGGGGGTTTCACGGGTCGAACCATGGCCGTCGCGCGCCACGCGGTCGGCCCAAACCTCCGGCGCGCGGTGGCGGCGGGTTGCCAGCAGGTCGTCGCCAACCGACACGCGCCCATGGGCGCCGGGGCCGATGCCCGCGTAGTCGGCATACCGCCAATAAGCGAGATTGTGCCGGCTTTCGGCGCCAGGCGCCGCGTAGTTCGAGATTTCATAGGCGGCGAGGCCGACGCGGGCCGCTTCTGCCGCCGTTGTATCGTACAGCGCGGCCGCAATGTCCTCGTCCGGGAGCAGCAGGGCGCCGCTGCGGTGCAGCGCTTCGAAGGCGGTGCCGGGCTCGATCGTCAACTGATACAGAGAGAGGTGGTCGGCGGCCAGCGCGAGCGCTTGCCGGAGTTCGGTGCGCCACGCAGCCAGCGTCTGGCCGGGCCGGGCGTAAATCAGATCGAAGGACAGGCGGGGGAAGATCGTTCGCGCCAGTTCCAGTGCTTCCAGAGCCGCCGCCGCGCTGTGCCGCCGGCCGAGCGCGGCGAGCGCCGCATCGTCCAGCGCCTGCACGCCGAGCGACAGCCGGTTCACGCCGGCTTGCCGAAAAGCCGCGAGGCGCGAGACCTCCACGCTGGTGGGGTTTGCCTCCAGCGTGATTTCTATGTCGGCGGCCGGAGTGAAATGGGTGCAGGCCGAGTCGATGAGCGCGGCGACCGTCTCCGGCGCCATCAAGCTGGGCGTGCCGCCACCGAAGAAGATGCTGGTGAGGCGGCGGGGCCCGAGCCGCGCTGCCTCCCATTGCAGTTCGCGTAACAGCGCCGATGCGAATGCCGGCTGATCGATGCGCTCGCGCACATGGCTGTTGAAGTCGCAGTATGGGCACTTCGCCAGGCAGAACGGCCAGTGAATGTAGAGCGCCAGCGGCGGCGTCATCGGCGCGAAAGGAAGTATTTCTTTTTTGAAAAAAAGAACCAAAAAACTTTCTTCCGAATAGGAAAAGTTTTTTGGTTCTTTTTTTCAAAAATGAACCGCTTCTTCCTTGCCATTGTTTGCGACCGCCAAAGGATCATTTACAACCTGAGGTTGTTTTGGTTAAGCTTTGCAGACGCCAATGGAGGCAGCTCGATGCGAGGCGGCGCGGACATCCGCATGGTGCAGGCGCTGCGCGCCATGGCCTGCGTCATGGTGGTGGTCTATCACGCCCTCCAAGCCACGTCCCATGTGGGCCGTTTACATCATTGGTCCAACGGGTCCGCCGGGGTGGACCTCTTCTTTGTCATCAGCGGCTACGTCATGCTGCGGTCGTCGCGCGGCCTGATGCTCCAACCGGGAGGTTGGCGCCGCTTTCTGCATCGCCGCGTTCGCCGAGTCGTGCCGCTCTACTGGCTGCTGACGCTTGCCAAACTCGCAATCGCGATCGGTCGTCCGGGCCTCACGCCGCAAACGCATCCGAATGGTTGGGCCGTGGCCGCCAGCCTGATGTTCGTGCCGGCGCGCGACGCGGCGGGTCAAATCCGGCCGTCGCTGCCGGTGGGCTGGACGCTGAATTTTGAATTCTTCTTCTACATTCTGTTCGCCGGTGCCTTGATGGCCGGTATCCATCCGCTTTGGCTGACGCCCATTCTGCTTGGGATTGCGGTGGCGGGATTTTGGCGGGATGCGTCCTGGCCGGCGCCGCTCTTCCTCGCGAACGGCATGGTGCTGGAGTTCGCCGCCGGGATGGCGATCGCCCGTTTCGGCGGCCGTTTGAAGCCACGCGCCGCGGCGTGGCTGCTGGCGATCGCATTCGTGCTGTTGTTGACGCTGCCCGCGTCCGGGCCTTGGCGGTGTCTATGCTGGGGCTTGCCCGCGGCAATTATTCTCCGCGCATCGCTGGCGTTGGAGCCCGTGCTGGGGCCAATTTTGCCGGCGTGGCTGCTGGCGATCGGCGATGCGAGCTACGCGATTTATCTGGTGCATCCCTTCGTGGTGCCGGCGTTGGCGGGGCACAGCCCCATCGCCAGTGTGGCGTCGGTGCCGGTCAGCGTTGCCGCGGGGCTGGTGGTGCACCGCCTGGTGGATGCACCGTTGCAGCATTTGCTGGCAAGCCGGAGGTTGAAGCTGACGGTCTATGCTCCGGTGGGAGCGGGCGTTTTGTCCTGATAGCGGCACCATTTTGCCGCGGGGCAGCGCCAGCATTCCGGCCGGCGCGCCTTGCACACGTAGCGGCCGTGCAGGATCAGCCAATGGTGCGCGTGGCGCAGGAGGGGGGCCGGGATGCGGGCGAGAAGCTGATCCTCCACGGCCCGGGGCGTGGTCCCCGGCGCCAGACCGGTGCGATTGCCGATGCGGAAGATATGCGTGTCCACTGCCATGGTGCTTTCGCCGAACACCACGTTCAGCACCACGTTGGCGGTCTTGCGCCCGACGCCGGGCAGCGCCTCCAGCGCCGCGCGATCGGCCGGGACCTCACCGCCATGCAGGCGGACCAGCATTTCGGACAGGGCCGCGACGTTGCGCGCCTTGCCCTGCCAGAGGCCAATGGTGCGGATATGCCGGCCGATGCCGTCGGCACCCAGCGCCACCATTGCGGCTGGCGTGGGCGCGTCGGCGAACAGGCCGGGGGTGACCTTGTTCACCGCGGCGTCGGTGGTTTGCGCCGACAGTACCACGGCCACCAGGAGCGAGAACGGGGTCGTATAGAGCAGTTCCGTTTCGGGGTTGGGCCGGTCCTGCGCGAGCGCCTCGATGAAGCATTTGGCATCGGCCTTGGACATTTTGGCTGGCATGGGAGGCGGACCTAACAAACAAGAGTTTTTTGGTTCTTTCTTCAAAAAAGAACTGCTTCTTTCGCTCTTTCTTCAGGCGAGTTTCCCGCAGAACACCTCAAAACCATCCGGCCGGGCCACGCCCACCAGCGTCATTCCGGCTTGCACGGCGACACGCACCGCCAGCGCGGTGGGCGCGGAGACCGCGACCAGAATAGGCGCCCCCATGCGCGCCGCCTTCTGTACCAGCTCGATCGATATCCGGCTGGTCAGCACCACCACACCGTCGTTGGTTACAACGTTCCGCGAGGCGAGCGAACCATATAGCTTGTCCAGGGCGTTATGCCGGCCGACGTCCTCGCGCAGCGCGACCAAGCCGGTGTCACGGCGCCAAAACCCTGCGGCATGGACCGCGCGCGTTGCCGCCCCCAGCCGCTGCGCGGGGGTGAGGCTGGCGGCCGCCGCCATGATATCCGCCGGGGTAAGCGGCGGGGCAGCCGGCACGGGAGGCACCGGCCGCAACGCTTCGGCCAGGCTTTCCAGGCCGCACATGCCGCAGCCGGTTGCGCCTGCCAGCCGCCGCCGGCGCTGCTCCAGCCGGGACATCAGCGGGGCCGCGATCCACATCCGCAGCTCGACGCCGCCTTCCACCGGGACCGTCGAAAAATCCTCGATGTCCGCAGGTCGCGCGATGACGCCCTCGGACAGGGAAAAACCGACCGCGAAATCGTGGAAATCGGCCGGCGTGGCCATCATGACGGCGTGGGTGACACGATTATAGGTCAGCGCGACGGCTGCTTCCTCGGGCAGTTCACGCAATCCCGCGCGCCAGGCGCCACGCCATACGTCCGGGTGGGACGTCACCGACCACGCTGCTTCCTGGGCTGCTTCCTGGGCTGCTTCCTGGGCGGGCTCCTCGGTTTGCGGCATTAAGGCAGGCTGCCGCCGATGGGCTTGCTAGTCCACCGTCTCCGGCAGGCGATGGATGCCGCACTCGACCTTGCCGGTGCCGAGCCAGCGGCCGCTGCGCGGGTCTTCGCCGGACGCGACCGCGGCGGTGCAGGTGGCGCAGCCTATGGAGGGGTAACCGGCGCTGCTCAGGGCGTGGCGGGGCAGGCCGCGGCGAACCATCTCGGCCTCGATCTGCTCGGCGGTCCAATCGGCGAGCGGGTTGATTTTTTCCTTGCCGTCCGCCTGCTCCACCACGGGGAGCGCAATCCGGGTCAGCGCCTGATGCCGCTTGCGCCCGGTCACCCAGGCGTCGAACGGCGCGAGCGCCCGCTCCAGCGGCGTCACCTTGCGGAAGCGGCAGCACGCATCGGGGTCATAGCGCCACAGCTCGCCTGGAGGGTCGTTGGCGTCGATTTCGGCGTTGGTCGGTCCGATCGTGCGGACATCGGCAAGGCCCAGGTACCGGGTCAGTTCGTCCCGATACGCCAGGGTTTCGGGAAAATGCTGGCGGGTGTCGATGAACAGCACGGGCGTGGACGGATCGATGTCGGCCACGAGGGACAGCAGCACCGCGCTTTCGGCGCCGAAGGACGACACGACGGCGATCCGGCCCACATGATCCTGCTTCAGCGCGCGGCGCAGCGCCGAAAAGCCTGCATGCCGCGCGCATACGTGGTCGAGTTCAGCGCAAATGCTGCGATCAGGCGTGACTAAACCGGCGGGACAAGTGCAATCGAACAAGATGTATCTCCGTCAGGCAACAAATCATCAGTCGCGCCCCGACGGAAGGTCATATGGTGATATAATCCGTTTTTTCACGTGTAATCGGCTATGCACAATCCTCAATGCGCAGTTAGCCGGTAGGAATTACCCGATCAAGAATCGTTTATTAGAGCTTTTTCAGCCTGAGTAGAATCGCCGCATGGAGGCGAGCAGCTCGAAGCTGATACAAATGCTCTGCAAACAACAACCTTGAGCGGCCGGCCGACGATTTTCCAGTCAGGCTGAAGCCGCTCTAGGAAACCCGCGCCGCGGCGAGGGCCTGGTCCAAATCCGCCAGGATGTCATCAATATGCTCAATGCCGACGGACAGGCGCACGTAGCCCGGGCTGACGCCGGTAGCCGCCTGATCGGCCGGCGAGAGCTGGCTGTGCGTGGTGCTGGCGGGGTGAATGGCCAGGCTCCTGGCGTCACCGATGTTGGCGACGTGATAGAACAATTTCAATGCGTTAATGAACCGCTTCCCCGCCTGCGCACCGCCGGCGAGCTCGAAGCCGACGAGCCCGCTCTGGCCGCGCGGCAGATAGAATTCGGCGCGCGCGGCGGCGGCGCCTTGCAGGTAAGCGGGGTGGATCACCCGCGTCACGTCCGGGTGGTTTTTCAAGTAACCCGCGACGGCCAAGGCGTTGCGGCTATGTTCGCGGATGCGCAACGCGACGGTTTCAATGCCTTGCAAGACCAGGAAGGCGTTGAACGGGCTGATGGAAGCCCCGAGGTCGCGCAGCAAGGTGACGCGGGCCTTCAGGATATAGGCAATCGGGCCGAGCGGCTTGGCGGCCTCGGCCCATACCGCGCCATGGTAGCTCGGGTCGGGCGTATTCAGCGCGGGCTGGCGGCCGGGGTAGGCGCCCCAGTCGAAATTGCCGCCGTCGACGAGGGCGCCGCCGATGCTGGTGCCGTGGCCGCCCAGATACTTGGTCAGGGAATAGACCACGATCGCCGCGCCATGGTCGAACGGGCGGACGAGCAGCGGGGCGGCGGTGTTATCCATGATGAGGGGAATGCCGAACCGGCGCCCGATGGCCGCGACCTCGGCGATGGGGAAAGGTTCCAGCTTCGGATTGGGCAGCGTTTCGGCGTAGTAGGCGCGGGTGCGCTCGTCAGTGGCGCGGGCGAAACCTTCCGGATCAGCGGGATCGACGAAGCGGGTTTCGATCCCCTGGTCCTTCAGCGTGTTGGCAAACAGGTTCCAGGTGCCGCCGTAGAGGTCGGTGGAGCTGACGATGTTGTCGCCCACGCGGGCGAGATTCTGCACGGAAAACGCGCTCGCGGCCTGGCCGGACGCCAGCGCCAGGGACGCGACGCCCCCCTCCAGCGCCGCCAGACGCTGCTCGAGCACGTCGGCGGTGGGGTTCATGATGCGGGTGTAGATGTTGCCGAGTTTCTCCAGCCCGAACAGGGCGGCGGCGTCCTCGGTGTCGTCGAACTGGTAGCTGGTGGTCTGGTAGATCGGCACGGCGACGGCATGAGTTGCCGGGTCGCGCCGCCAGCCGGCATGAAGGGCGAGTGTTTCCGGGCGCTGCGACATGGGAGAACTCCAGGGAAGTTGTGTGGTATGTGGTAGATGCGCGAACACCGTCGTGCAATCCGCCTGCCCTCGATGTCCTTGACCGTGGAGCGGGCCCGCTCCTAGACGGGCGGGCCATGACGTTCGTACAAGCGCCCGCCCAAGCCACACATTCCGGCGCGCCGAGCCGTGCCGCCGGACTATGGCGCGTGGTCAAGTCGTATGACCATGCGGAAGGCCTGTCCTGTTGCTTCCGGCAGTGGCAGGCAGGCCATTCGCACTGCCGATACTTGCATGGCTACGCGCTGGCCTTCCGTTTTACGTTCGTAACGGACACCTTGGACGAACGCGGCTGGTGCATCGATTTCGGCGGCCTGAAGCCGTTGCGCGCGTGGCTGCACGAGATGTTCGACCACACCACCCTCGCCGCATCCGACGACCCCGAGTTGCCGATGCTAAAGGCGTTGGACCGGCAGGGATTGCTTCAGTTGCGCGTTCTACCGTCAGTCGGCTGCGAGGCTTTTGCGGAACACGCCTGGGCCTGGTCCGACGCTTTTGCGCGCGGGCAGACGGGTGGGCGGGTCGGCGTGGAGTCAGTCGAGGTTGCCGAACACGGCGCTAATGCGGCGACTTTCCAGGCAGTAAGATGACGCTGTTCGTTTTCGGCGAAAGGTAACTGGACGTCGTATGTCATGCGAAGTCGAATGGCTCCACCTAGGCCGTCCCGCTCGTCCATTGGTTCCGTTTTGAAGTTCCGATCGGCTCAAAGAGCGGGAAAATCTTCCGCCAGCGATCTGTATTGCCCGTCCAATTCGGCGAAGGCGCACGCGGTAAACGCGGCCCGGACGGCCTCGGACGCGCGCCGCGCCTCGTAACGGACCGCCACATCGGCGCGCAGGCTTTCGACAGGGGGATCCATTCTGGTCATACGCATTGATCGGCACGTCCACAGCGAGCCTAAATAGACAGTCCCTTGGTCTGGCCCGTGGCCTGTGGTGTATGCCGCGCATGCCGAGCGACCTGCCGATCCCTGTGCCCTTGGAAAACGCGTCGAACCTGCGGGACCTTGGCGGCTGGCCGACGGCGGACGGGCGGCGCGTGCGGACGGGGCTGGTGTTTCGCGCGCCGGCGCTGGTGGGGCTGTCCGCGGCGGATGCGCGGGCGGTCGCGGCGCTGGGCATTCGCACGGTGTGCGACTTTCGCGGCGTGCGGGAAAGCGGTCATAACCCGGTGCTCATCGACGGCGCGCGCACGCACGCGAAATTGCCGATCGAGCCGTCGGTCGGCGCCGGCCTGAAGGATATCATGCGCACCGGCGCGGCGAAGGGCCATGTCGGCGCCGAGGACATGCTGGAATTGTTGCGCGAGGCGTATCAGGCCTACGCGTTGCAGAGCTTCGCGCAATACCGGGCGATGTTCGCGCTTCTGCTGTCGGAGGACGGGCTGCCGTTGCTGATGCATTGCTCGGCCGGCAAGGACCGCACCGGGTTCGGGGCGGCTTTGCTGCTGACGGCGCTCGGTGTCGGCTGGGACGATGTTCTGGCCGACTATATGGCAACCAACAGGCTCTGGCGCCGCGAAATCGCTAGCACTTTGGAGCTGCCCAAGGCCACGCGCGACGCGCTGCTGTCGGCGCATGCAACGTTGCTCATGTCGGCTTTCTCAGCGGTGAATGGAGCCTATGGCTCGGTGGATGCTTATCTGGCACAGGCGATCGGGCTCGATGCGAAGGGAAGGGCCGATTTGCAGGCGCGGCTCACGCTCTGATACCGGGGCTATTACCGGGGCTGCATTTGTTGCTCTGTCCACTGGCCAAAGGATGCGTTGTGCCGCCGCTGAAAACGTCACTCGCGCCGTTGCTGCTGTGGGCCGGTCATGCGCCGCTGCTGCAGGCGGTGGCGGTAATCACCGGCACGTTCGTGCTCGAGGACGCGACCACGGTCGGTACTGCAATGGCAGTACAGGATGGGCGGCTCGCCCTGCCGACCGGCCTTCTGGCGCTCTATGCGGGCATCGTGCTGGGGGACCTGGGCCTTTACGGCCTTGGGCGGTTAGCCAGCATGATGCCTTGGGCGCGACGGCTGATCCCGCCGCCGCGCGCGAAGCGGGGGCGGACCTGGCTCGAGCGGCATGTGTTCCGCACCGTGTTCGTCGCGCGGTTCATGCCCGGCGTGCGGCTGCCGACCTACACGGCGTGCGGCTTCCTGCACGCCAGCCTGGCGCGCTTCGCGCTGGCAGCCGGCGGCGCAACGCTGATCTGGACGAGCTTGCTGTTCGGCATATCGTTGCGCGTGGGCAAGTTGCTGATGGACCATCTGGGGGCATGGCGATGGGCGGGCGCGATCGGCTTTGTGCTCGCGGTGGTGCTGGCGGGCCGCCTTGGCGCCCGGGCGGTTGCCGAACGTGAGTGAACTCCTCAGCGACCGTCTGCTCGACCGGACAGCCTCAGCCGCGGCCGACGCGCCGGCCATCTCGCCACTGGAATTTTTGCCAGGCTGGCTGGTGTACGCGCCTGTGGTCGCGCAGTGGCTGGCGCTGGGACTGTGGCATGGTGACCTGTCACTGCCGACGGCAGCTAACCCGTTGATTTCCACCGGCGGCCTGTGCGGCGAGCGAAAATCGGCGATCCTGGGCTTGGCGGGCGAGACGGCGCGGCAATGGGTGGCGCCGTGGACCACTCTGGTGACCGGACAGGACGATGTATCACGCGCATCAAGGGTTATGCTCGACGCCGGGTTGGCACTGCCGGTGGTGGTGAAACCCGATATCGGCTGCAACGGCACCGGCGTGCGGCTGGTGCGCGATGTGGCCGCGCTGGCTGAGGCGCTGGCCGCGTTCCCGCGGGGCGTTTCGCTGGTGCTTCAGGCGTTCATCGATATGCCGGGTGAAGCCGGCATTTTCTACATCCGCCACCCCGATGAGGCTGCCGGCCAGGTCACCTCCCTCACGCTCAAGCGGCCGCCTTCGGTGGTGGGCGACGGCGTGTCGACGCTCCGGGCGTTAATTGACGCCGACCCGCGGCACCGGCGCTTGATCGATTTGTATGGCGCGCGGCTTGGCGCGCGGCTGGCCGAAATCCCGGCGGCCGCGGAGCGCGTGCAACTCGTTTTTGCGGGAAACCACTGCAAAGGCAGCATTTTCGCCAATGGCGCGGCCGAGATCACGACTTTGTTGACGGCGCGGGTGGACGCGATCGCGAAGGATATCCCGCAGTTCTATTTCGGCCGGTTCGACGTACGGTTCGCCTCGCGCGCGGCGCTGCGGCGCGGCGAGGATTTCTCGATTATCGAAATCAACGGCGTGGGCTCGGAGGCAACGCACATCTGGGACCCGGCGACACGGCTGCGCACGATCTGGGCCGATCAGCTGCGGCATTATGGCGCGGCGTGGGCCATAGCGGCAGCATTGCGCAAGCGTGGGGCGCGGCCGAGCGGGCTGCAGGCCATGTGGCGGGATTGGCGGGCCCAGATCCGATTAATGGCGTCTTACCCGCTCAACGATTAAACCCACCGTCCAGCCCTTATTGGCGGGCAGTAACGCAATTGTGACCGGCTGTTTATCACGTTGGGCGACTGAATGGCGACTGGGCGCTGATCTTTTCATCAGAAGTCTGCTAGAACGGTCCCATACGGTGGGACTTCGATATTGTTTTCAACTTCGGTCCCGTGGGCAGAGAAACATTTGGAGAATGCGGCATGAAATCCTTTTTCGTGCTACTTTTGGAGCGGCTTGGTTACACGGGTGATCCCAGTGGACTTTGCATTTCCGCCCTGCCGCCTTGGCCGCTGCTGTTCGTGACCGGCGCCTTGGGTCTGCTGGCGGGGAGCGTCCTGCTACGGTCTCTGGTTGACATTGCCTTGCCGCAGTCGGTCGTGCAGCGCCTTTCGGGCAGCAGAAGCATAACGCAATGGACCACCACGATGACGTTGTTGGGCGTACTCGCGGCGTCGATCGAGGCGGTGGGCGGCCCGCAGCGCATTCTGGCGGCCGAGTGGCTGCAAAATCTGGCGCCGCTCGACCATCCGATGACGGTGACGGGTTTGGCCGCGATTGCGGCGGGTGTGCTGGTGGCGTTGCGCGCCATGACGCTGATGCAAATGGGGATGTTCCGGCGGGCCGAGCTGTCCGGCGGTCCCCGCGCCATGATGGCTGACGGCGCGTTCGTGCAAACGGCGGGTTTCTCGTTCGGCGGCGCTGCCGGCGGCTTGCTGCGCCGCCCGGGTGGTGGTTGGCCGGCCATGATGCTGGGCGCGATCCTGGCCGCCTACGGTGTCGAACTGCTCCGCCAAGCGGACCTGTGCCTATAACTGTAAAAGTTTTTTGGTTCTTTTTTTCAAGGAAGAACTGCTTCTTCGTCCTTCGTGAAAATTATCGAAGTCACCAACGTAGATTTTTCATTGCGGCATTTTCTGCTGCCGCTCATGCGGGCCGCCCGGGACCGTGGCCATGAGGTGATCGGCGTCTGCGCCGAAGGTCCACTGCTGGACGGCGTGCGCGCCGAAGGCTTTCGCATCGAAACCCCGCCGCTGGAACGCCGTGTGTCGCCGGCGGCCATGTGGCGCGCTTATCGCGCGCTGGAGCGGATGTTCCGGGCCGAAAGGCCTGACCTGGTGCATGCACATATGCCGATCAGCGGCTTTCTGGCGCGGCTGGCCGCGCGCCGCGCCGGCGTGCCGCGGATTGCCTACACGTGCCATGGATTTCTGTTCAATCAGCCCGGTCCCTGGCCGCGCCGCGCGGCGAGCCTGGCGATGGAATGGCTCGCGGGGCGGTTGACCGATATTTTCACCACCGTCTCGACCGAGGAGGCCGCGGACGCGCGCCGCCTGCACATCGCCGCGCATGCGGTGGCGGTGGGCAATGGGCGCGACCCGGCGAAATTCCGGCCGGACCCGGCTGCGCGTGCCGCCATCCGCGCTGCCTTGGGCGTCGCGGATGACACCGTGATCGTGGTCGCTGTTTCGCGTCTGGTTCGCCACAAGGGTTATCCGGAATTACTAACCGCCATGCGGGACGTGCCGGCCGAGTTGTGGGTGGTGGGCGAACGACTCGCGTCCGACCACGGCGAGGACATGGAACCCTATTTCGCCAACGCGGGGCTCGGCGGCCGTTTGCGGCGCCTCGGCTATCGCACCGACGTGCCGTCGATCCTCGCGGCGGCAGACATCTTTGCCTTGCCCAGCCATTTCGAGGGGCTGCCGATGAGCGTCATCGAGGCCATGCTGACCGGCCTGCCGGTTGTGGCCACCGCCATACGCGGGCCGCGGGAACAGGTCATCGCGGGAGAGACCGGGCTGCTGGTGCCCCCCGCCGACGCGCCCGCGCTTGCCCGCGCCTTACAATTTTTGGCCGGGGACCCTCCGCTGCGCGCGCGCATGGGGGCGGCGGGACGCGCCCGCGCCGTCACCTTATTCGGCGAGGCCGCGGTGGTTGAGCGGACCCTGGACATCCTCGGAGTCTGAGAAGGGACATCAAAGACGGAGGTACTGGCCTTTCCCACTGCATACCCCTAAGCGGCCCAGTATGCCCGCACCCGACATTGTTCCGATCCGCCGCGCCTTGATTTCCGTGTCCGACAAGGCCGGCCTTGTTCCGTTCGCGCTGGCTCTCGCTGCCGCCGATGTCGAGATCCTTTCCACCGGTGGCTCGGCGCGAACGTTGCGTGCAGCGGGCGTGCCGGTGCGCGAGGTTTCGGATCACACCGGCTTTCCGGAAATCCTCGATGGGCGGGTGAAAACCCTGGTGCCGCAAATCCACGGCGGCATCCTCGGCCGGCGCGATCTGCCGGAGCATGTCGCACAAATGGAGGCGCATGGGATTGCGCCGATCGACCTCGTTGCGGTCAACCTCTATCCGTTCGAGGCGACTGTCGCGGCCGGCGCCGGCTTCGAGGATTGCGTCGAGAATATCGATATAGGCGGCCCGGCGCTCATCCGCGCCGCTGCCAAGAACCACGATTTCGTCGCTGTTCTGACCGAGCCCGACCATTACGATGCCGTGCTCGCCGAGCTGGCCGCCCACCGCGGCACCACGCACGTACTGCGCCGCCGCCTCGCCGGCGATGCCTACGCCCGCACTGCCGCCTACGACGCCGCCATCGCCGCGTGGTTTGCCACCGGCCAAAGCATCGGCTTTCCCGATCGGATGATCATTTCGGGGCAGTTGCGCCAGACGCTCCGCTACGGCGAAAACCCGCATCAGGAAGCCGCGTTCTACGTCAACGGCACGAGGCCGGGTGTCGCCACCGCGCGCCAGGTGCAGGGCAAGGAACTTTCTTACAACAATCTGAACGACACCAATGCCGCATTTGAATGCGCCGCCGAATTCGACGGTGCTGCCGTGGTCATCGTCAAGCACGCCAACCCGTGCGGCGTGGCAATAGCCGGAACGTTGGCGGCGGCGTGGGATCTGGCGCTCCGTTGCGACCCCGTTTCGGCCTTCGGCGGCATCGTCGCCGTCAACCGCGCGTTGGACGCGGCGGCGGCGGAAAAAATCGCCGCCATCTTCACCGAGGTGATCGTCGCCCCCGATGCCACGGAGGGCGCCCGGCATATCCTCTCGGCCAAGAAGAATTTGCGCCTGCTGCTGACCGGAGGCGTGCCAGACCCCGCCGCCCCCGGCTGCGATGTGCGCACGCTGTCCGGCGGCTTTCTCGCCCAAAGCCGCGACACCGGCCGCGTCAATGCCGCCGACCTGAGAATCGTCACGCAACGCGCGCCGACGGATGCGGAACTGGTCGATCTCCTATTTGCGTTCCGCGTCTGCAAGCATGTTAAGAGCAACGCGATCGTCTATGCCCACGCGGGCGCCACGGTTGGCATTGGCGCCGGCCAGATGAGCCGTGTCGACTCGGCCCGCATCGCCGCGTGGAAATCCGCCGAGGCGGCCCGCGCCGCTGGCCTTATGGAGCCGCTGACTCGCGGGAGCGTCGTCGCCAGCGATGCGTTCTTCCCGTTCGCCGACGGTCTGGAGGCGGCGGTAGCCGCCGGCGCCACGGCGGTCATCCAGCCGGGGGGCTCGCTGCGGGATAGTGAAGTGATTGCGGCGGCGGATCGTGCCGGTGTGGCTATGGTTCTAACGGGGATGCGGCATTTTCGGCACTAAAGCGCGATCAGTTCAGGTTGACATGGTTGAACGGTCGATCGCGCTAGAGCTCGTTGTTTGCGAGAGTTAGTAACGCCGCCGGTTATCCAACTTCAAACGATCACGCTCTAAGCAATCAATGTAATTGCGTAAGCAAAATAGCAAAAGTTTTTTGGTTCTTTTTTCAAGAAAGAACTGCTTCCGTTGTTTTT
>Ga0116229_10000671_pt1 | contig 48184 bp, 46 predicted proteins | sample S1TSphgellanicum_3_FD_87313 | JGI IMG/M metagenome (GOLD analysis project Ga0116229, IMG submission 87313) | Host-associated microbial communities from peat moss isolated from Minnesota, USA - S1T2_Fc - Sphagnum magellanicum MG | ecosystem: Host-associated > Plants > Peat moss > Unclassified... | reverse complement strand
CAAATGAAGTCCAAAAATACATCTGCTGCTCCTGGTTGTAGACCTGGTTGAAGTATCTTTTCAACCAGTTCATCAGTCACTGCACTAACATCATGGTAACACTGCACCACACACCCAACATTCCTGACTTTTTTAGTTCTATTCTGAAGACTACAATAGGCAAGACACGTCATCACAAGAGGGAAGAGGAAAAAGGAAAGAAACACCAGAGTTTGAATGTAGCCAAGTAACTGTGTCTCTGATACAACATAGTACTAATTTGTGCAAAATGTGGGTATGTGCACCTGAGAAAGGATCTTCTTGACTGCTTGTGGTTTTGCAACAGATTGAAAAAACCATCGACCTAAGTCTGTGTTTCTGAGACAGGAATCACACAGTGAGTCCTTCAATGGAAAGAAGGATATTGGTTGGAAGAATCACAGTTTTCTAACAATAATTGGATATCAAGTGGAGTGCCAACCTCTCATTGTAGCAAATCTTAAAGCTTTAGTAAGCACTGATGCAAGGAAAGTGAACCGATCTACAAAGACTGATCTCCAGGGGATAAGGAGGGCCCAGTTTAGGGGCCTAATTTCCAGGTGCAATGAAGCTATGACACAGATCAGCGAGGCCATGTATGGGGGGAGTGTTTGTGATGGAGGTTGTACATGCATAAGTGTTGCCAGAGGGATGAGCAGTGTTCCTTACATTGGTCTTAAGGTTTGTAGCTCATAACTGCAGCATAGAATGAACCCAAATAAGCTATCATGGCAGGAGACAATGAGAAGACTCGTGCAGTCCAATCATGTGCATGCTCAACATAGAGCAGTTCCTACCTTTGGAAATATCAATCTTGCCGTTCCTTGAGAAATACATGTGCGCACTGAGATTTCTCACCGTAACACATTCTGAAGGCCTTTCACAAATGGACGCATAAACCAGCCCTGCTTCTTGATGTGAAGCATCCGCAAAGACACATTCAGCAACAGAAGTCCTCTTACTTTCTCAGGCTCTGTCAGTGCAGCTTGCAGCCCAACTATCCCTGTTTATCACAATCCCACAATCTAGCTTCAAAATCCTATAACCATGACATTAAGGCAGTAAACAGTTGTGGGCATGTCAAACTCTATCACTCCAAATATGCAGAAGATGAATGCATAGGAGGAATGACAACTACCTCCAACAGAGTTGCAAATGACAAATGCACGGTCATTCACAACATCTGAACAAAAGTCAAGAATTTGGTTCCCCCATGTCTCAAAAGTGTACAGAGTGTTGGGGGTCATGTCTCGAGGGCTAGGCTTATCAGCAAAGCCATAGCCTAAAAGATCTATAGCATATACTCGGTGTGACATTGCTAGAGCTGGTACATTCTTCCGCCAGTGATCACTGCATAATGCAAAAATGGGTGTTCAGACATCTGTGTATACATTGTTTTCAAGAGAAAGAGGCAATGTTTACAGATGAAGCTTCCACTCTAATTTTATGCCGTGTCTTAATCCTATTCTCTCAAAAGATACCTAAACTTCAAAGGCATTTGAAATTCAAAGTTTTGCAGGCATTTGATGAATGAAACAACCTCTATACACTACACTTCACCCCTCAAATTCATGTGATATGGTTGGAATTACCAGTTGGCACCAAAACCATGGATGAGCACCAGTGCCGGGCCACTTTTTCCAGCTGTTTGATAACGAATATTGTAGCCATGCCAATTCCATGTTCTGCATATCAAACTTCTCAACTCAGAATTCTATGTGAACCATTGCTCTCTTTTCAATCTCCTACAACACTATGGCCACTGGCACCCTAGTGCATTGAGATTTTGTAGAGATGATGAGAGCAAATGCTTCTGACTGATCTGTAAGTTGAAAAAAAATAGTCCAGGAATTACCATACAGAAAGGAAGCTAATACTCCAAAGAAGCTTTCAAAGAAACTGGAACCTAACAAGTATGCCAATCTCATATGTCCTTGTGCTGTTCATAGACTCCAAAAATAATGCTCCCAGTCTCCAGTTCTCCTGTATGAACCTTCAGTTCCTACAGCCATCTAACAAGCTTTACCAGCTGGAATCCTACAGCCCTCTTCAGCTGAAATCTGATCCGAAATAAAATGCGAATAATTTGGAATCTCTTGAGCAAAATGGATGGTGTATACAATTATTTCTATCTCACCAACCAAAAATGTGGCGAAAATTGGACAACTGTCGTGCTCTTTCAATCATCTGTTTATAGAGGGGGGTTCAGTTCTCATGTCTGATGTTACGCGATCGTCACTCCTTTGTAAAAGGCAACTAAGAAACATTCTTTTGAAGGGAAATGAGAAAACTCAAACCTAGTTTCAACAGTTATGTCTGATTCGATAGCGAAGGCGTCGGTCGAAACGATTGCAGGGCTCTGAACACTCGACGTAGGAGTAAGCTCCGCTAAGATCCCTCGCGTGACACTCCTGATTTGCCTTAGTGGCGCACAGCTCAAACTCTGCCGATTCCGGTGATGCCGATTTTGGCGACCTGCCAAAAGATAGAAGGGAGTACAAACCGCAGAGGAACGACGAGCAAGAGGATGAGCGGAGGAGGAGGAGGAGGAGGAGAAGGGGGGAAGGGGAGCTAACACCCCACCAATAATCACGCCTGCGTTGCAACACACAAGCGCCATGCTCGCCTCGCTTCCCACTCCCGCCCGCTCCGCCCTTAAGCGCTCGCGCAAAACTCCCAAGAGCAACAAAATCACGTTCGAAGCGGAGCAAACGAAGAGGAAACGAGCAATCGTGAAGCGGAGCAAACGATGAGGAAACGAGCAATCGTTCGAAGCGCAACAAACGAGGTGAAACGAACGTAACGAAGAAGTGGTTGACATGACCAGTTTTCTATTCGAAACGTGTGGCCTGATTCTCACGGGCGATGTCACATTCCTGCGCCCTTTGTCAAGATGGCACAAATTGAGGCAGAAAAGCTTCAACACTCTACTCCCCTTTCCAGTATATAAACAAGAGGACGGCAAAAAAATAAAATAAAATAAAAATAATTTTGAACTCATGGGATAAGAGTTTGTTGGCTTTATGAAGGATTTTGAAATTTTTATAAAAAAAATTTACATTAAAATTTATTAAGATGATAATAAATTTTTTTGTTGTATATAAAAAATATGTTTGGTAATTTGAATGCAATATAAATCAGTTTGTAAAAAATCTAACCAACATGCTTTTGTTACACCAGATTTATATTCATTTAAAAAAACATTTGTCCATACATCATCATCTAGTTGAAATCCATTTTTTTAATGATACTTTCATTAAATTGTGATTTTAATTTGAACTTATTTATGAAATGTATATTTATTTTCCATAGTTATTGTTTTTTAGAATGTTAATATTAAAATCTTTCATTATGATGATTGGACAATGTTCAAAAAAATGTTAATTTGAACCTTGTTTAGAAATGTAAAAATTAAACATGAATAATTTATATACACACATACAATAAATTAAACATGAATAATCTATATACACACATACTATATATATATATATTTGTGTATTAATATTAAAAGTTGCTACTATATATTCTGAACCATCATTACTTATTGTATTAAAAAAAAATCTAATTGCATGAATATGTCTTGCATTTATCGTTAATTTGTGACCATCTTGGATTAAAATATATAGAACAATAAATTCCAATGTGAAGTGTTCAAAGCATTATTTGGGAAAAAAAAGCGCCAAAATCGCCACATTTTGAGAAAGAAAACTCTGAAATCGCGCCAAATTAGACCAATACTTTCCTTGAGATCGCCAAAACAAATCAAGATCCTAAAGAATATAAATTTACTTTCCTCTTTGATCTCTAGCCAAATTTGGCTCCATTCCTCTTGTGGATGATCGCCAGTCCACGTACTTCAGAAAATTGGCAGTAAAAACCCCAAAATTTCAGGGAAAACGAAAATGCGCTCCAAATAAACAAACAAACAAAAAAGAGAAAATCAAGCGAAGCTCGCGTCATGGCATTCTTTCCAACGGTCTTTCATTCCTCGATGAACTTGAGGACAACGCAAAGAATTTGAGCACGACGACAAAGAGTGATTGAGGACCGTCATGTAGTGCACTCTTCTTTGTGCATTTTTTGGGTTTTTTTGGGTTGAAAGGGAACAGAGAAGATGAGGAAGATGGCTTGGAAGCCGTGGCGACATGTTTTTTGGTGCGATGGTGGCGTAAACGTCGGTAGAAGATTGATCACCGGGGCAGCAGCAGCAGCAACGACTCCTGATGCCGCGGCGTCGCTCCTTCATGTGTGTGTTGTCGGAAGCGGACCTGCGGGGTTTTACACTGCTGAGAAGGTAGACCTAATTTTGGTTTCCCCCTGGAATGCTCAGTTACAGTAGTTGTTAGCAAAACCATTGCAGTGCAAGTATAGTTTGTTGTTTTTGCTCCGGTGAAGAAGATTGGACCAGGATTTGTAACGGCCAGTTCCAGGAGGATTATAGGAGCTTTGATAATTGTTTTCTAGCTGTGGAATTTCAGCAGATTCCTGTGGAGGAGATTGTAGATTAGGGTTTCTGTGGAGGAAATGCTGATTGAGGAGAAAAATCTCCATTCCTGCACAGCAGTCTTGCATTGATAATCTGGAAAGGGTTTTTAGGTTTTAAATTTGACAAGAGTGTTTCTGTTGTTGTTGCTAAGCAATCACCATTTCTCAATCAAGCAGGTACTGCGGCGATTTGCAAAGGCCAAAGTGGATATTGTGGAGAGGTTGCCCACACCTTTTGGATTAGTGCGCTCCGGTGTGGCACCAGACCACCCAGAAACCAAGGTTTGGAATTTCAATTTTTGCTTTTGCAAAAGGAGAGGTTAGGTTTTGCTGCCATGATCAACCTACACTGACCCATTTTGCTGTGCACCATTTTGTCATAATGGACATTTCCATTATGCTCCAAGCTGCATTGTCAGATGACGGGCTGAAAGTAGCCAGCTCGTCCATAAAGACAGCATCTGAGGAGCATGTAAGTTTCAGTTCTTGAGGACATAGTCAGGGATGTGCAGTTAACATAGTATATGTACATTGTCACTCCTGTGATTTCTTCATGGTGCTGTTGATTATTTATTTTGTGTTTTGGTCTCAGGTGGTGACAAACCAGTTTTCCAGAGTGGCAGTCAGTGGTCGTTGCTCTTTTTTTGGGAATGTGAGGCTCGGGATGGATGTGTCCCTGGATGAACTTCGGAAGCTGTATCATGTGGTGAGTGTCATGGGCTTTGGTTTACACTCTTGCAAGAGCTTTAAGTCAGATGTACCCTGCAACTTGGGAGGATAAAAGTTACCTATGGCCATAGACATAAGCAACAGTGAAACCATGGAATACTCTGAGGGAAGAAAATTGGTAATCAAAGTTGTATTACATATGGCTTTGAAAGATATCCACCTTCAAGAGGAACTGTAGCACCATCACAAATGTGATGTTTGAGCTGTCACTGTCTGGATACACTTTGTCTGTCTGTGTATGAGCCCAATACACTTTGTCCAACACATTTATAGAAGTCTCTGCATACATAGAACATTGGTCACATATTTCATGGAGTTCTCCTTCCATGAGAAGGCATGGCAGCAGTGTTCAGTGGGTTCATCTTCACCAGACCTTTGTTGTTGTGTATTTTCACCTTGTAACACCTTTTTTTTTTCATGAACCAGGTAGTTCTTGCATATGGGGCAGAGAGTGACCAAAGCCTCAAAATCCCTGGAGAGGTGTGCAATCTTTCTCATGAGCCTACCTGAATTGAGTGCTCTCTGACTCATACCACCTTCCCCTCTATTGCAGACCTCTCTAGTGTGATATTCCTGGCTTTTCCAATTTTGCTATACTATACCAATGGATGGGTGGTTACAAGAAGCAAGAAAATGGGATGGCTGTCAAAAGACAAACACCCACTAAATCTCAGAAGTTTCTTAGACTTTCAAATGCTTCCTGCATTTCTCTGAAGGCTTGGGCTGGGGAGTGCTCAGACCTAAGGGCTAGGAGTTACACCCAGTGCAGATTGCAACAAAACCAGGCTCATAAAAGAGTCTGTGCCACTTAAGCACTCCTTCTTTCTAGTCTACAAATGTGTGCAGACCAACTCATGCTTGATTAGCAGTGTTCACAAGTTACGATCTTGGATATCTTTGATAATCTCACTAATCTCAAGTATTTTCTGTCCCCTTAGGATTTGGCAGGGGTGCATTCAGCCAGGGAGTTTGTGTGGTGGTACAATGGGCATCCTGATGCAGCTAATTTACAAGTCAATCTCAAGAGCACTGACACTGTTGTGATTCTTGGCCAGGTATGCACGTATCTGACATCCCACTCTTTTTAAATGCAAAAAGATGACATTGGCCATTGGTGTGTGTATGACCACTTTGCACATGGTCATAGGTTCAAATGATGCCAGGCACACACTAGTTGCTACACATAGAACGTGACCAGCCGTGATAGGGGCAAGCAGGGGAAGCAGGTATCTGAAAGGTTGCAGCCTAGAGTGATTCTGGGAGAAAAGTTGGGTAATGATTTGTTCAGTGAACTGTTTATTTAAAGGGTTGGGAAACTGGGACTCCTAGAGTTCTTGGGGAAGTTGGGCAACAAGATCCCCTTGTTACACATTTCACAAGATATACTCCACTGGAAGAAGGCAGTTACATCATCAATCCAGTGCAGAAAAAACTAAGTGTACAAGACTTCAGCCACTATCTCAGTCCAATTCTCAGCTTTTTCACTCCTGCCATCAAGAAGTCATCAACAGCCACATCTTTCTTTAATCTGGGAGAAAGAGCAGTTTACAAAGAACTAGGGAACTTTTTCCAAGACTACATATTTGTTGTGAACTGCAGGGGAATGTGGCTTTGGATGCAGCACGTATTCTGTTGAGACCCACCAGTGAATTGGCATCCACTGACATTGCAGAACATGCACTTGCTGCATTACATGAAAGCTGTATCAGGTACTGCCCACAACTGATGTGGTGGGGTTAGGAAGTGCTATGTCTTGAACTGGTATTGACATGAGGACCAACTATCAGTTTCTGTCATTCTTGGGATTTCCAAGGTGAATGATGTCAATGTCCTGAAGTCTAATCATGGAATGATCACATACAAATAGATTCCTAATGACAGGTATGAGGCAATAACCAATTTCCTCTAGTATGGTTTTACCATGGAGACTCCTACTCTACAGGCTAATATCCAAAATCACAAACTCTTGGTTCTTTGTGGTCAGTTCTAAGTTCTACAAATCTGTGAAGGGGCATGTTTTGCTTAAATAGTGAAAATGCAGGGTTGGTGTGGATGCAGGCGTGTCTTTCTAGTGGGACGTCGAGGACCTGTCCAGGCTGCTTGCACTGCAAAGGAAGTTCGGGAGATTCTTGGTGTGCTTCTTCTCAAATCACATCCTCTGCAATACTTCACTGCCTTCCTGCCTTGCTCTTTCTTCTTTTCCCACTGATTTGTTTGTGTTATTTCTGGCTCAATTCTTCTTCTCAGGTGTTTATCTTGGGCTGGGTTTTCTATGTTTTGTCCCTCAGATTTCGCATGTTTTTCTTTCAATTATTGTCATGTGTGGACTTTTCCTTTGATGTTTCAAAGGTTTATTCAAGGTTTTAAAGGTTTTTTTTTACTGACCTGTTATCCTTCAGAGCAAGTTTGTGAGTGGAAAGTTAGACTGGTCCAATTCCCACCCACCTCTCCCTCCTCAATTTGGGTTAGCACAGCTTGAGAAGAGCAAGTAAGACTAAGTTACTATTGACAATAAATGTCTGAGTTCACTCTGCAATAAATGAAGAACATGCATTGTGATATATAAGTTTTAAATTCTCCAAGTCGCCAAGCTTTTGAATGCAAATTGCATTTGAGTCTTTCCCTGGGTCTGCAAGTCACCATATAGTGGACCTACCCACAACCCTTTCCATCAGGGATTCACCGTGAACCAGGTCTCCGAAGGCCAAGGAAAAGATTTTCACTGGACTCTGGTTGATGACTGTTTTCTGTGCTGCCTATTCTTCTGTGGTTTCAGGGGTACAAGGATTGGGAGTAAGAGTGCATCCTCAAGATCTCATCACCTCACCTCAAGATCTGGTAGGTTCCCATATCACCTTAATATCTTTTTTTTTTCTACATTTCATCACTTTTCAATTTGGTTGCCAAGATTGGTCTTAATGGACTTGTAATACCCAACCATAAGCAATGTACCTTTTGCAAGCAAGGTTTGGTAGTGCTGAAAAAGACCACAGCATCTTCCTCATAAATTAGGCCCTTGAGAAAGCTGTGGCTACTGTGCCCATTTGGAGGTGTACAGCAGCAACCAGGATTGCTGTGTGCAGAACAGTTCTCCCAACTTTGACAGACATATTTCAACTGTGCTATGCTCCTGGGAAAAACTCATGTAGGCTATGGGATCTATCTGATACTGGGAAACTGAGGGCCTGTGGACTAGAGCACATGGTTGATATGTTCAAACTGATGGATATCCAGGTAGTGGTACCCATGGGTGTGGAGATAGAATATCTCCAATATCTCCAGGATCTGGAATCCACAGAAAATAGAACTGGGTGCATATCCAAAAATTGATAACCTATTGTAGAAGGAAGATTGCCTTTTGGTTTGCGTCTGTCACACTATAGCTAATTTGTAGCCCCTCTCTGGTTAAGCCTCTTTCAATGCCAACTTTGTAGGGGACTACGAGTGTATGTATAAAATCAACAGGCTCACTAGTGCTTTCACAGCACAGATGACAACCAGTGTGAGGATTGCAGAAAGGTTAATGTGTAATGGCTGCACACTGCACCTGTCATGGGCACGCGCAGGAGGAGATGAAAAAAAGCCGAAGCCACAAGCGTGTGTATGAGCTCTTTTCCAAAGCAGCCAGAGTGGAGCCAATGACATCTTTTGAAACAGGAGGCCGTGAATTGTCCTTCGTGTTTTTTCGAAATCCAACAGCCTTCTTGCCATCTCAAGATGGCAGTCGAGTTGCAGGTGTCCACCTGGAGAAAACGATTTTGCAGGGTCAGTTCTACCTTCAATTATTCAATTTAGTTGAAATGATGATAGGCCTGACAGCTTGACAGTTTATACTTTCTTGTTGTGCCAACAAATATCTGGGCACATTAGCTTCATATATCTGCTAGTTCATTGCTCAACACTTCATCCTATCTTTGAGGCTATTTTAAGGAAGTGAACAGCCCTGCATGTAAAGGAATATCTCCTCGTTAGTGATGCACTTGACGAAATCAGAACATCAAGATATATAGTATAAATTCTATAGGACAACAAAATTGGATTTTGGTGACATTCCTAGTGAACAGTTTATGAGTGTTTACAGAAGAAAAGTAGATTATAAGTAAGCCTTAACACTCTCAGTGAGCAAGAAGATATTGCCAAAGGAGTTCAGGTATGTCAGGATCTGTGTTTGTGTTACATGGAGCTTTGTGTGGCTTTGCTCTCTATACATGAGTAGTTCCAAATCAAAGTTTTCAATTATGTCATGTACATTTCCTTGAAAGTCAGGTGCAGGGGAAAGCAAATAACTCCAGCCCACCAATAGTGTGTAGTTACAGTTTTGGAACAGCCTAACAATGCACAAATTGAAAAGAAATGTTTTCATTACTATGTCTTTGGTTTAAAGAGGCTCACAATCATATCTATAGCAGGGGAGCAGGGGAGTGTTCAGCGTGCATTGGGTACTGGACAGTTTGAGGATCTTCCATGTGGGTATGCCTGCTTTTCCCACCTTGCTCCTTATTTCTCTAATAGTTGCCCCCAAATATATTTCTTGAAGAACTTCATCTCTCTTGCCAGTTTTGGGGACCATTAGCTGCTGTTTGCTTAAATCCTATAGTCTCTTTGTATTGTGTTATCTGTGTGCTCTGTACTTTCAATCCTAGTACAGACATCAAGTCTCACTAGCCGGTTTTGTTTCTTGGACTTCTGCCAGGATGGTATTGAAGAGCATTGGGTATAAGTCACTGTCAGTTCCTGGACTATCATTTGATGATTATCAAGGTGTGCCCCAGACAACCAGACAAGTGTAAATTTTACCAAAAGAAACTGCTGATCACAACATTTGATTCTTGAATTTTGCTGCACATAATAGAAAACAGAAAGAAATGGTAATTTGTTCTTCTTGAAAGTGCTTGTGGACACAAACTACAATTTATGCAGAAGTTTATGTTCCCAGGCATGCAACTGAAAGGACCAAACAATGCTCTTGTTGTGTGATAATGATGCTGATGTTTATCGTTTCATTTGGTTTTGACAGGGCGAGTCCCAAATGCAAAGGGGCGGGTGTTGAGAAGTGGTCAAGGCACAGAAGGCACCACCATTGAAAATGGCCTTTATGTTGTGGGTTGGCTTAAGAGAGGTCCCTCTGGTATTATTGGAACCAACCTTGTCGATGCAGAGGAGACGGTATGTGTCAAATCTCTTTGTCATCAACTTTGTTGCTCTCCACAATTTGCACCATTTTGGCACAATCTCACCATAGGATTCTGTAATGTATGTGACTCTGTGTATGAACATGTCACAAGGTTTCTGTCTGTAACTTGGAGTACATATCTACCACCTAATGTCATCCCTCTTAGATTTGGAATATCAGCAATTTGCCCTGTGGATTTCACTTGCATTGTATTGAATGGTATCATTATCAGCAAGTTCCTCAAAAGCCTCAAAAGGCCTAAGTACATTTGCAGAAAATTTTTATCTCTCTACTGCTGGCCATGCCCACCTTGTAGATCAGTTTGTTGTGTATCACTGCCAGAAGCATTCCTCCACAAGTGCATTTTATCAATCTGGTAAGAAATTGCTAAGATTCTCCAATTTCAAAATGTCAATAATGGGTTTGATGAAACCTGGTTCAGTAGTAGTGCTGGCTCTCAAATTGGCTGCATTTTCAAAGTGATTACTGTTTTTTCTTCCTTTCTATGAAGTAAAGAATAGGTGTACTCCGTAATGTGCCAGATCGACAGCATTGCAGAGGATGCGAGTGGTGGGCTCTTGACCAACAGTGCTGCACCTTCACAGACATCTGTTGGTAGTGACGGCCTTGAGACTCTTCTTAAATCAAGAGGAATTCCCAGTGTGTCTTTTGAAGAGTGGCTCAAAGTGGATGCTACAGAGGTGGCACTTGGAAACCAGAGGGGGAAACCACGAGAAAAGATCATATCAAAGGATGATATGCTCAACATTGCCAAGCATGTCGATTCTTTTTCTCGGACAGAAGGAATACAAGAATAGTAGTCATGTACATCTGTAGGCAGTGGCAGCCTTGGGGCTCTTCTTAAATCAAGAGGAATTCCCAGTGTCTTTTGAGAGGCTCAAAGTGGATGCTGCACTTGGAAACCAGAAGGGGAAACCACAACAAAAGATCATATCATTGCCAAGCATGTCAATTCTTCTCAAACAGAAGGGATACAAGAGGAGTAGTCATGAATCAGTAATGAAATTGCCAGATGGAGTGGTGTTAAAACAAGCTGGAGGCTCAGATAACATTGATTAGAAAGAAGAATGTGCCTTTCATTACTTTGTAATTTTGTCCAGCCCATCTTGCTTTTTCAAAAGACATGGATTGCTGGTCTACCCAGAGGAAGTCCAAGAAATCCCTGAAGCCATTTCATTGATGAATCAGGTTTTGGCACTATCACATACCATACAGACCTAATGTCAAACTTTCTGATGACATCAATGGTTCAGACCCAACACTGACATGCAGATGTTAGCCCATGGTTGGAGTCAATCAACATGCAGTGGATCAGTATTCGCAACACCGCCAGTGGAGGGATGTCCTTCACATGACTCAGAAGCATTGTTGTGGAACTGGAAATTTGAGTTTGCAGTGACTGCTATTGAGGGTTGTGTGGTTTGGAGTGTTGCCTTTACCAGGTTTGTGCATATAGAAATGTTGATAGGATTGGTGTACAACTGGACCACATAACAAAAGCTATATTACGTAGGCCACACTTACCAATTCCCTTATTTCATCTTAGTACACAATTTGGTTATTAATAACCTAAAATTCCAGGCCCATATCTCCTAAATTCTCAAATATTCTTCAAGTCACTTCAATAATTCTCCCATATGCTTGAAGTCAATTTCAATGCTTACCACAAGTTTTGGCAGAATCTTAGTTGTAAACAAAGTTAGGGAAAGGAATAACATTAGTTCAAGACTTCTCCTGATAGAAAAGGAACAAGAAAACGGCAGAAGGAGCAAGAGACAGAAAGTCACAACAATGTGCAAAGAGCAAGAGGAAAGATGGAGTTAACTTTTGAAAAGAAAATTGTAGAAGAGTCTTGAACTGTGACCAAATATCACACATTTCCATTGCAAAACTGCCATTCTACAGTCCAGTCACTGTGTGCTAGAAATAAGCCAGATTGAAGTGTTTATTTCCAGCTCCCACATACATCAAATTTCTTCATATTTGCCCAGAGTAAAAAGAATGGGCAAATCTCTGATACTATAGCATTACCACACCCCTGCCCCCCGCACATAGAACTAATACTCTCAAACACATTTCCTTATCTACAAAACTTCTAGGTACAGGGGCACTTAATCCCTGCGGAAAAATTTCTCAGAAACACCAGATAGAGATGTAAGAGAACAAGCACAATGCTATCACAGGAGAGACATATCTGGGTAAACATACCAGTGCCTATTGCTAGAAGATAAAAAAACCATAACCTAAGAAACACTCAAATAGCAGATCTTTGCAGCTCTCAACTATTGCTATAGCATTTAAGGGATCAAAAACCCTGTAACCTGGGCAGTTCACTGCTGCGACAATGCATGCGAGAAAATGCAACTACAAAAATTTGTTATGGCATATAGAGGAAGCAGATATTCCTGGAATGCTGTGCCTGGTGAGTGACTGATAATCTAATTTACCTCAGTATTCCCCAATCGGGATACATCAACAAACAGCCGTAGAGCTAGTCACCAAATGAGTAGACTCACAGGTTTTGGAGATGAGGTTCTTCAGACTCGTACTAAGAGGGGAGCCAAATGAGCCTACTAAAACTGGAATATGTTTTCCAATAAAAGAGCCCACCTCCTCTGTCAAGAAGAGAGAAGACCCTTTCCAGGTCCGAAGGAAGCATCCCTCTTTCATCCACAAGACATCGATTTGCAATCTGATAGCAATTATTGCTTTTCTAAACATCAGGGACATATTCAAGCAATTGTAATGTCAGGGGCACTGAACCAGTTGAAGGCTTCATTCCCACACTCAAAACCTAGATCTCCAATCTTGTCCTCATCGCCCAAGAAATCAAAACTTTCTGCAAACTCCATCATGAGATCCTCCCCTCCATCACATTCAGGGATGTCAAGCAAAAACTCATCATCAGAGAAGAAAGCATCACTCAGATCAGCAAGGTTTTGAAGGTCAGCCTTCTCATCATCAGCCAAATCCTGGTTTTCAGAATCTGAGGCAGCATCCTTGTCCTCCTTTTCATCACTATCTTCTTGGATCACAGTCAGCTCAAGACTTGTCAAGTCATTTCCTTGTGACTTGACAATTGCAATGTTAGAAGTATGAGAATTATTGCCTTTCTTGCTGTCTGATAGACCAGATCTCTCCTCCAGAGTTGTAGTGCCACCTGCAAAGGGGTCACAAAAGGCATCCAAGTTATTTGCAATCGATCCAGTCGAGAGCTCTGAAAAGGATGTTGAACACCCATCCAACACTGACGAGGGTGAACACATCAGGAAGTTGGCACAATCTTCTTCTGGTAGAGCACAGTCAGCATCGTGCAGGAAACTCTCCCCCTGTTCCACCTCCCCTAAGTTATGGACATCATCCAGTTCTTCCTTGGACCTCCTGGTCAGAGCAGAGCCCTCAGAACTTTCACTAGCAGAAGGAGAAGCTTCACCCACATTTGGCTCCAAGGCTGCCATGTGACAGGACTGTTCACTTGATGAAGTTCTTTGAGTGAGAACTTCACTCTCAGCAGCATGACACAAAACCTTCTCTGCTGCCTTGAGTAAAGCCCCATCTGTCCATGCAACACCTTTGGAATCCTTCTTGATGGATTCTCCAGCTGTTGCACTTTGCTTTCTAGTTCCCTGATCCAATGCATCTTTCTTCAAGATATCAGTGCTCTTTAGACTTCTTGCATCTTCAGAATTTGCTGCAACCATTTTTGCAGCAACAAATTGAGGATTTGTAGCTAGCTCCAGTTGCTCAAGCCCTTCCTGGCTTGGAAAATTGGTATGTGCATGTGGACCTCTGATTTGTCTTGCAGCTTTGTCATATGCATGTGCCGCTTCCTCTGCAGTGTCATAAGTACCTAGCCACAAACGAACGCCCTTGGATGGATCCCGAATTTCTGCTGCCCACTTTCCCCATGGCCTCTGCCTCACACCTCGGAATTTGTGTATTTTTCTGTCATCTCCACCCTTAGAGATCTTTGTAGCCAAAGACTTTGCAGTTGCTAGTGGAGGCTTGTTCCTTACATTGCCAGCTGCACTGGCCACCACCTTGGTGATGCTGGCAGCTACAACTGACTCCCCCTTGTCTGTTCGCTCATGCTTCTTCAATGCCAGTTTGGGATTCTTCTTCTCTGTCAACGAGACCTTTCTGTTGGATTCTGAAGAACTCTTGTTGTAAGTTTTGCTCAACTGTGAAGGAACACTTGCAGTCCCGATCGGACTGGCATAATTGAGTGAGCATTTCATGGCCTGTGCTGTGAAGATGCTGTGGTAGCTAGGAACCTCAACATCATCATCCTCACTGTCAGAGGAAGAGGATGCACCACCACCTCCACCACCCTGTGCTTGAATGTTAATCTCTTGCACATGCCTGCGATGATGGGAGTTGCGCATCAAGTCACTGCGGCGGAAGTTCCCTTCTTCATCACTGGAGGAATCGGTGGCATCTGGATCAGTGCAAATCACTCGCACTCTCTTGGGGCAGATTTGAGGTTTTGGGTCCCACTCATCCTCAGATTCTGTGGACAGATCCCTCTTGAGCACCTTCTTGCAGACCTGCTGCTGCTGCTGCTGCATCACCTTTGGCATTGAAGCTGCTGCTGTACTTCTAGGGAAGAGGGTGGTCTGAGGGCCTGGCATGTTGTTGAAAACTGTATTTTCTGGAAAACCCCGTTATACAAGACCACAATGGCAAACAAAAAATTCCGTAGCTGCTGCTGCTGCAGCACTGTCTCACGGAAGTGAAGAAAAAGTGCATGAAGATAAAGCTTGGATGTCGTGGTTGCAAAAACCTGCAACAAACAGAAACGCACAATACTTCAGCATGAACCAAACTCCTTCCAGATGGAGAGTGCCACAACTCCATGGACCCAACACATGTCTCTACGAAACAAGCGCCAACTCTGGAGACACGGAGAGCTTCACCGCAGTTCTCTCTCTCTCATTATCTTTCACCTTCTCTACACTAGTAAGTATGGCGCTGCTGCTGCTTCTTCTTCTTCATATCCCAGAAACGCAGAAGAAGAAGAAAACCTTCGCGCACAGCAGCAGCACGCGAAGCCACGCGGCTTGATGGGTTCCGTGCCAGAACTTCTCAAGCACAAAAAAGAAGCTCCACATTACAAGAAGAACAACGGAGAACGGATGGAGAGGGCGAGAATGCAGAGAAGGAGAGAAAGCTTGTGAAGATGTTGAGGCGGAGAGGATGGCAATGGAGTAGTCAGTGCGGGAGACGACACTTGGTTCAAGGGGGAAATAGCAGAGTCCAAAACAGGACAGTCGGAAGGAGAGTCGAGGGAGGTGTGATGTTGCTGCGTTGCCAGATCCAGAAGAGGCAAAAAAGAAGATGAGAAAAAGGAGGAGGGGGGTCATGAGGAAGCTACTATCCTCTGTCTCTATTTCCTTGTCTGTCACAACAGACAGGAAAAAAAAGGGCACGCTTCTTCTTCTTTTTCTACTACTATCCCGCTGATGGCTAAGCACACTCCTGAGAAGAAACACGAAAACAGAACACAGACCCCGAATCTCATTCCTCTCAAAACCAAAAAGGAAACCCGAAAAAAAATATATAACAAGAAGGGGGAGACCCTGCTGGTTGCTCAGGAAGAGCCGTGGGACAACCCCAAAGAGTAACAACAGCAACCAAAACAACAGAAGAAGAAAAACAGAGAGACTATCTACTGTTGAGCAGCGCGAGTGAAGGAAAAAATGGGAGGGGGGGAAGAGCGAGGGAAACAAAATGAGTATGTTGGTGTCGTAATACCTTAACGCAAACAGGAAAGCGGAAGAAGAACACCCTCCACTCCGCCAGCCACCGACGGACCGACCGACCGACAGACAGACAGACAGCGGCAACAACAACACAAATTGCGCACCACCAACTGCACTTTCCCTCTGCACCTCGTCTTCCTCTTCTTCTTCTTCTTCACCACACACAACAAGAGAGCGCACTAACAACCAAAACCAACTCTTCCCCCACAGTCTCCAAGAAAACCTTGAATTCTCTTTAACACCCAATTCTCCTCCTCTTCCGCCTTGTTCCTTTTTCGATCTTCGATCCTCGATCCTCCTTCCTTGTTCGATCCTTGTTTCTTGGTGTCGACACAGCAGAGCAGAGAGGACACAAAGGGTACAAACCCAGAGGGAGGGAAAAAAAAAAAACACTTGTTCCGGTTTGCCTGCCGGCCACTGCTACTGTATTTGTCTTGTGTGTTTGTTGATAAATACAGTTGTGCACCAAAAGGTGGGGGAAAAACTCCACAAGGCAGGCGAGCGAGAGAGAGAGAGAAACAGCAGGAGATTCTTTCGTGCAAAGCTTGGTAGTGCAAAATCGTGGGCAGATCGTGCGCCAAGAGGGGCTTTTAAGGTCGCGGCGTAGCTGCTGTTGCTGCGGCGGGCGGGAGGAGATCTGCTGCTCCTGCTGCTGCAAGCGGCTCGGCGAGGCATGCAGCTAAAAGGGTGAAGAACAACTAAGTCTGGCGCTCTTATACAAACCAAACAACGCAGTGAGGCATTTCTTCAACCAACCAGCACGACGAACCGCGCGGTAACACCTGCTTCTTTTACTTACCGCCGCGGCGCAGTCTTTTCTTTTTAATTTTTTTTTATGAGTCGCCAAATTTCGTCAAATTCTTTCCTCGAAAATATGATTTCGACCCTGTGCAAAGGATTTTTCATGGAAAAAAAAAATACCCAAATTCGCCAGATTTCGAAGAAAAAAAGAAAAAATCCAAATCGTCAGAATTTTTAAGATAAGTTCCAGTAAGTAGGTAGCCAAGAATATATACAAGGTTTCTGGTTTTTCTTATTTTCCTACTTTCATTTCTGGTATGTAGCCCAATCTGGCTAAATTATATTCTGCCATATCTTCTTCTTTTTTTTGTTTAGCCCTTTTTTCTCCTTCTGTGGATTTTCTTTTTCTTCTCTCCACCACTCTCTACATCTTTTGGTGGATCATTATTTCGCTCTTCTTCAACTACCACCACGAACCGCGCGGTAACATATTACTTCTTTTACTTACTTTCCCACCGCGCCTGCTTCCCCGTCTGCCTACTTTCTTGTGGTGCTCCTATTATTACCGACCATATCCTCTTCTTTTTCCCTCTGTTTTTTTTTTTTCTCTTTCTCTGGATTTTCTTTTTCTTCTCTTTACTCTTTACATGTTTTTTCCGGATCATTATTTCTTTACTAGGTACTAAGCAGCCAATTTCTTGGGTGCGAAATTTAGGATTTTTCTTTGTAAAATCACTGATTTATTGAAAAACTTACGCCAAATTTTCACAAAATTTCCAACAAAAAAATTCGCCAGATTTCTGTAAATCAGTCAAGCAGGTAGCCAGAAAACATATGAGGATGTTTACTTTTTCATCCTTTCATATTTGTTAATAGCCAAATTTGATTAAATCAGCTTTTGATTTGCACTCAGAGACCCTCCTTTCAAGTAAGTATTGGATATTTGTAATATTTTTAAATAATTTAAATGAATTTTGGGGTTTTTGGGGTTCTATTTGGTTCATATATTTTGGTGGATAATGTTTTTGCATTCATTTTCTCTCAGGAGAAATTCTTTTTTTGTGCCTAATTTTCACCTTTTTCTTTTTCATTTTTTTAGCTTGAAATTTTGGTAGGGACTTTTTGTAAAAGTATGAACCATTTATTTCTGCTGTTGTTTCTATTTTAAAGGGTTTTTTTTTTGGTTAATTATTGGTATTGGAAAAGCTTCAAGGGGATGTAAGATAAACAATTTGGTTAGTGTTTTTTTTTTTTTTGGGGCCTTCTTTAATCTCAAATTAAAAGAATTTTTGGGGGTGGTAAAATATGTAGTTAGGTTGATAAGCCAGTGAGTGAACATTTAAGACCTCAAAAGAGGTTGAATCCTCACACATTGTTCTTCTGGTTCTTCTGAAGTTCAAAGAACAATTGTAGCCTTTCACCTGACACTTTTAATATTGTAAAAATTATTCAATTTGGTAAAAGAAATGGGGAAGATAGGGTGTTTGGTGCAAAGGGGTTCAGTGATGAGTGAATTAAGATAGATTTGGATTTTTGGTTTAAAATTTTGAAGGGTTGCTTCTTTGCCTTTGGAATACAAAGACCCTTTGAAAAGCTTTAGTTGGTGCATCCATCGAGTTTTTAATCACTCAACACTGCCTAAAAATGAAGAAGATATAGGGCTAAAAATCAGAAGATGTCTACAGCTATTTTTTCAAAAGAATTGTATCAAACTATCACTCATCCTCTTCATGTGTTTTTTGCATTGCTCTTTTATTTTTGATGTTCAAAGAACATTTGTAACCCCCTCCTTCGTGTGTCCAAGGACACAAATTCGCTCAATTTGGTAAAGGGATGAAAAAAAAAAATATTGAAAAATGTTTGGTGATAGGTATGTGTTCAATGATGAGCAATTCTACCCTTCTTAGTGGTGATAATCCCCAAGGTGGGGAACCCAATTCTGGTGATGCCCTCATCTGAGGATGGTCCATTAAGTACATAGCTTTCAACCTACATCAACTTCATTGTTCTCCTTTGTATCTGGACAATTGTTTGGGTCAAAAAAGTTGTTTTTCTTTGGGGGCTTGAATAATCTACCAGCCATGGCAATTATGTCATTTTTTAGTCCAAAAAAAAAAAAAAATCTTCTTTTGCCTTAAGATACTTTTTTAATGTAAACGACAAGGTCACGGTGTGACACACCCCCTTGTTATGCATGGACTATGACTATGTAAAAACTTGAGACTAAAATATAGATTCATAATATTAAACCCATACTCAACACTTTCACATTTTTTACATATGGTTGACTAATGATCATTGACGTAGTATCCAATATTAAAAATACTATTTTATATATGCATAGTCATTGGATAGTAGGACCACATTGGTCAACAACATTGTGTTAATTTCAAGCAATATAATACTGAAATAATAACCTCTTGAAAAGAATGAAGAAATATCACCCAATAATAATATATCCTTTTTCTTTCATATATATTGGCCATTCCCTTTTGTGCATAATTGCAGTTTTATACCAAATGTGTAGATGGTAGCTTGAAGTAGATAGTTGATACATAACCTGTGGTGCTTCAGGCTTCCAAGTAACAAACCACATGACAAAATTCTTGTGCACCTCCCTATTACTACCGACATAGGTATATGAGTGACAACTATCCTTATGGTATGCACATGTAGTTACTCTATCAATTTGTTTAATTTTTAAAATTTTTGCTAAAGTGGTGAATTTTGGTGGATTGTCACATTTAACACAAAAATTTTTTACATCTTTCCAAGTTTCCTGGAAAGAAATTCACAGAATAGCAAAAACTTGCCACCAACAAAATTACAAAGAGCATGACAAATTCTTGTGCCTGGCCTCTCCTCTACCTACCCCAAGTGCCAGGTTGCAAAAATTCACCAAAAACACATGCACACACACACACACACATATTGCAACGTGAATGAGTCAATGGATCTAGTATTTCATGTTTATGTGTGGACTTGGAGAAATAATTCACATACTATTGAAGTGACCCACAAACCACATTGTGAGTGGATCTTCTCTTGCAACATCTCTCATGGCACAAAGATGTGACTTATGTCTACTCCAATTCAAATATAATGCATGAGATGGATGATACATTTATCTTTCTTCTCATCCACCTACCTACCTACCTACCTACTAATTTGGAGGTAGGTAGGTAGGTGGATGAGAGACATGGACTCTTTTCTTCTCTCAATTTGTAAGGATGAAGATGCTAATCATGTCACAGATAGTAATGACTTGCTAAACCAATAGCATTCAAGTTTCCCACGTGAGAACATTCATAATAAATAGACTTATGCCTACTCCCTTTCAAATTTTATTCTCCCAACTTGCATGAGATGGATGATACATTAATCTTTCTTCTCATCTACCTACCTACCTACCTACCTACCTACTACTAATTTGGAGGTAAGTAGGTAGGTGGGTAGGTAGGTAGGTGAGACAGGGACTCTTTTCTTCTATCAATTTGTAAGGATCAAGATGCTAGTCATCTCACACATAGTAATGACTTGCTAAACTAGTAGCATTTAAGTTGCCCACGTGAGAACATTCATAATAAAAAGAGACACAGAGAGAGGGAGAGAGAGAAGTACATAAGTTCAAGTCATGTAGGTGAAATGCTACTACTATTTAATAATACTACAAACAAGACACCATAATGATGGATGGCACTTTAATTCATCATGATTGAAAATCCTACTACACCAATGTATAATATATTATTATGAATACCTTAACAACATTGTAATAATGAAAACAGATTTCAAAAGGAATTCCAAAAAGAAGAGGGAAGAAGGGTAGTTGGGGGAGGGCTCTCTTCATTTGCTCCTATTGATGATGAAAAAATAATTATAAATAAATAAATAAATAAATAAAAAGTGGCTAGCTCCTTAAATTCTAAGCATTGATTTTATTTTTCCACTTTTTTTTTTTGGACAAAATAATTGGCAATTTTTGGTTTTTAACCTTTGTATAATTTTTCAAATGATTTTGCTAATTTTAGGGAAATTTTCTCATTTTTTGACATTACAAACTCCAAAAAAAAAAAAGAGAAGAAAACCATGTCCTTAAGGTCTCAATTGGAGCGAATTTTTTGTGACTAAGTTTGGCATATACTTTCAACATCAAAAATTAATTTGGAACATTGAAGTCACAACTTCCTTGTTTTTCCAGTAAATTTTTAATTTACCCAATTAATTGACCCAAAAAAAAATTCAAAGAAAATCTCAACACATATTTCGACAGAGTTTTTTTTTTTTGGGTTTTGGGACAATTTCTTTTGAAAAAAGGAGGAGATATGAGCATGTTTTAATTTTAATTTTTGATATAATATCATTAGGGATTGTGTCATAAAAGATTTAGCATTAATTTGCCACACATTTGTAAAAAATAAATTCAAACCTGTAAAAAACTGACAATGTTATTTTTTTAAATCTCTCTCCTTTAGTCTCATACTTCGACTCCAGGGTTTTTTTTTCAATTTTGTGATATATCAACAATTTGGCGAATTGGTCCCAAATTCTTTTAGCAAAAGTAGTCAAATTCACAATAGAAAAATAAAATTCCCAGTTTCTTTGTTGGAAAAAATGAAAAAAAAAATTGTCACAAAATAACACTGCTTCTTGTTTTTCTTTTTTTCTTTTTTTGTTTCTCCAACCCCAAAAATTAATATTATAATAATAAATAGAATAAAATTTAAGAAAAGTATGTTAATTATTGGGCTCGCCTTCACCGTCCGCGCGGTTCTGAAGGCCGGTAGCCGTGCGGTCACGAGAATTACCTTACAAAAGTTACCAATGACGAGTTTGGGGGGGGGGTAATTCACATTTCCCAAAATCACCGAACCACAGGTTCCGCCGCCAGCCTATCCCCCCATCCGATTTCGCCACGATGGAGAAACTCCGGCGAAACTGCCTCTAATGTCCTAACTCGGCCACCGGCTAACTTGTCGCAGGGTACACACACTTTTACCGGCGACGCCGCAGGGGCGAAAGCGAATGCCCACTCTTCCCGCCATCTTCTACCCAATGATTATCCGCCACGTGGACACATACATCCGATTGAGTCGCAGATATTTCTCTCACATTCACAATTTCTTTCCCCTCTCTTTTTTCTTTTCTTTCCTTTTATAATACTTCACTAGATACATACGTACAGATGCCTAACAACCCTATACGTATATGTACAGTATTTAAAGGACATTTATATCCATCACTTTTACCTATGTTGGGTAAGGTTAAGTTGGGAACATAAAGGGAACATGTTGGGAACAAAGGAAAAATTAAAACAAAGGCCTGGGCTAATGGCTGGGTCAGTGATTTGGGGACATAGTGACAATGTCACCCATCAAAGTTTTATTTTTATTTTTATTTTTTTGGGTAAGGGCTATAGGAGCACCACCACCCATCAAAATGTTTCTTTTTGGCCTTGCCTACCAAGGCAAGGAAATTGTGCTTAGATTCATTATAGAGTATAGTAGCTTAAAGGGTTTTGGCCCCTAGGTAATAGGTCTATAATTAATATGAGGATTTTTGAAAGATGATATTTTGGTTTGTGTTGAAACTTGAGATCAATTATAGAGTTATAATATCTTGAAGGATTTTGGCTTCTTTTAGAGGATTTTTTGAAAGATTATATTTTTGCATGGTGAAATATTTGAGTTTCCATAATTCTTCTTTTGCCTTAAGATACCATTTCATGTAAATGGCAAAGGCCACAAGTGTGACACACCCCTTGTTTGCCTTTAGAAGGAATTGAGTGGGTTGATCTAGGTGGTAATACCAAGTATACCAAAGGACATATGAACCGTTGCAATGTGAAACTTGATCGGGGGGAAAACACAAAACTAAGGTGGGACTTGAAGTATTGAAGGTATCCAAATGTCAAAACAGCTTTGACACTAGGTATGAAAATTTATTTTATATTTTAAATTCAAAGAACAAAATATTGTGAAGAAAGGAAAATATATAATATTTTGGACTATTCAGGAATATTTTATTTTCGGCATATTCATTCTTTCGAGGAAACTACTAAAATTATTCTAGCTTGTGAGTTTATGAAATTGAACGTCTGTGTTGAATGTTTTTGTGATAGGTGAAACTTACAATTCTAACTTGTTGCATTATTTTAATACACAATGGAACAACTGCATGAGCAAGATCCATAATTTGGTCTCTCCATTTATTTATCAAGTTGTTTGTGCAATGCATACATGACACTGATTTTCTTTTTAGGCAAGAAGTCTTTTTTCTTAAGATTATTTTTGTGCCTTGCAAAATCTGGAATTGGGACTCCTTTGAGACATGAAATGACTAGCCTTTCAAAAATTAAATCCCCTCACCCTCTCTCCCCCCCACCTTTGTTTGAACCTATGAGCATTATTTTTTGGATAATCTTCTAGCACAAATGTCCACAAAATGAATGGAAGTGTCACAAAGGGTGAAACTTATATACTTTGGGTTAAGATCATCCACAATCATTTTTTATGTGGGCTACACCGAATGGGGAGTTCATCACATGTGTTTAAAGGCCTTGCTTAGAGGATGATTCATCATAGACACATAATTTTTTCTTTGTGAACCCTTCTGTAATCAAAACAACACATGAAATTTTATTATATCATAGGTTCATTGCACATAAAGGTCCAAATACAAGGCTTAATGTTAAACTAACAATGTGAAAATATGAAAATAGAAAATGAAACCATAGCTTCACCTCCAACCCTTTAAACACATGAAGGAAAAGTGGACAAATCATCCACCCTTTCATCTAGATGTAACAAATATCGTCATTTATTAACTTTATGCTAGTAAATATTATGTGAACTACTAGTTTTTTAAAACACGCAACCTTTATGTGGATTAACCTTTATATTTTTGGGCATCTCCTATGACCTAATTATTGTCAAAGGTAAGGTCAAACTAATTGATTTTTATTTGCACCTAATTTGGAATAGTTAATTAACTCATATATGAGTCTAAAAGAGGTCCTTAGGCATAGAACTCACAAGGTTATTATTTATTTATCAAACCTACCCATCTTTCTATCCTGGTATAACTATTATTACTTATAAATTATACCTCTAGTAATCAATTTTGGTGTTATAAGCTCACACTTCTTGGCCTTTTTATCAAGTTCAAAAGATGGTCACTATCATTCAACTTTTTTTTTTTTACAGGCATGGTGTCAAACTTATAACGAAAGAAAATCATTATCACTTGGAATTATGTGCACAAGGCATTTGGCGACTCTTTTAGTAAGTAGATGTATTTAGATGGTAAGTTAGTAACTAATTCCCATGGTTAGCTAAAGGATAGAATTCAAATGAAAAAATGTTTCTAACCATGAGTTATGGTGGTTGTTAGTGAAACACCCATTTGGTATGTTCCACTAGTGACTATAGATTATATTTATCTAACAAGCCTTAAGAAAAAAACTTTTTCTATTTCCACCTCCTAAGATAACACAACATAATTAACACCTTTCAACTGTTTTTGTTGAGATCAAATAGCATCAATGTGAAAATCTAAAGAAAATCCTTGGCTTCATTAATAGTTTCAAAGACTTCTGTAGCATCCATAAAAGGAAAGAAGGGCAAGAATTTTGTTGTGTAAGAAGAATGCCAACTTTGAAACAACAATCTCCATATTTTGCAAAATTTGTGCCTAGGAAATGGTAAAAAAATTCCTATACTTTTTGGGATAGAATCTACAAATATTACATCCAAATCAACCTAGGTATGATGAGAACAGACTTGTGAGGTCCCTTGAAAATAAAATAGGCATCGTCAAACACGAAAGGGACAAAGTTCATTAATAATTTCAAAACTACGCAAACACTAGATCAATGCATAGGACATTTTATGAAAAACATTAAAGCATTACAAAATCAAGCATCCAAAAGGATAAGCTTTACCTTCATTGTTGGCTTTCTTTTTTGTAAAGCATCCATGATCCAAACTTATGCATGTGAAGAGCCAAGGAAAACTCCCCTCTCCCCTTTCCCACCCTCAAATGCATCCATGAACCAAATGGAAATCGTTGATGTTAACCTTTTATCAACAACGTTGAACACTGGAGTGCCATCAGGCTTCAAGTCCCCACACCAAAATTAAAGAAAATCGTGAGAACAAAATTTGTGATGATAGCAACAACTAATATGGCTATTACCATTGTGAAAACTTGGCAACAATTCTTGAAAGACAAGAACTAAATGGCACACTTCACAAATCAAAGAAACTTCAAAAACTCAACTCCCAAGTGTGTGTCACCTTTTTGTTTACAACATTACAAAATCCAACAACCCCTTCACAACTTGATATGGGCCCACATGAACACACAAACATAACAATGAGAGAAGGTTTGTCTTTGAAGCCCAATAAATAGATAATGCAAGGTAAAATAAATAAAATCATTGGCATACAATGTATGTTATATGTAGTTTCTTTGACTCGGTTGAGCCTCTCACATTCCAAGGATGTTCAAACAATGGTTCTATCTCGTTACATACATGGAGTTTTTCTTTTCTTTTCTGCATCACTTTGAGAAAAACACAATACACCTGTTTCAAAATATTGTTAAGAAAATGTAATTGTCAAACTTCGCCCCATAGGTATATATACCTATCTCGTATTAATACAACATGCATGACTTGCATGGGTTTTCAAGGTCCATTCATTCTGAAGTCATTCACAAATACGATAATAATTTTGAAATAGTTGTAGGATGTTGTGTCAAGATACTTTCCGCTCTACCCAACCTTCCTAAAGCATGACTCACCTGACTTTCCAATGGCCTTGGGCATTGACTTTTTAGTCTAGCAAACATATTGTTGTTAACCCTAAACCCATTTGGATGCACATTCGTATTGAGAATTGTTCAAACTTCAAATGGAACTTGATGGCCCCAATCACACGTGAAGTGTGGCTTTCACTCATATGCTCCATTAAACATGTCTCTATGGGATCCAACATTGGACTTAAGCAATATCATGTATCTATATAACATAATGGATTTAATGAATTGAATGGCACTATGGATGACCCTTGGATGTGAAAATGGACCATGAATCAAGTACATATATTGCACATCCATCAATCAACAACATCATGGTGATAACTTATTTATCATTCAGTCAAGGTTCTTGAATTTTAACATGCAACTATAGATGAAAAAAAAAAGGAATAGAAGTCAAAAGGGGTGTTGCCCACTTTCAAGACATACAATGGACATGATCTATGGTCTATTGACCATATTAGGGCCTTTTTTTCACTCAAGTTAAGGTGGAATTTATTGTGACCTCTTTTGTTACCTCAATTCGTTTTGAAGCATCTTTATGCAGCCTTTGCCCTGGCTATGTATTCAAATCCTTTTCAAGTTATTGTCAATAAACTTTTAACATGGCTAATGGTCACATTTGTAATACTTGTGGGAGATTATCATTTTTTTCCCTTTTTAATTGGGCATTCACTGCTTTTCAACTTATAATAAAATTCTTTTTCTGGAAGTGAGACATTAAAATTTTAAGAATGTTTTTAATACATGTTTCTAGCTGCAGACAGAGAATGAATTATTACCCCAGTTAGTTTTCACTACAAGTAAAGCCAGAAGGAAGACGCACGGTGTTGTTTTTTCTTTTTTCTTTTTCTTTTTTCCTTTTTTTTTCAATTTTGTGATGTAGCCAAGGTGGCAATCATCCATAAGCCAATTTAGCCAAATTTAGTTATGAATAAAATATGAAAAGGAAAAAATACACATTTAAAATATTAGCTATGGACTTTTAACCATGTACTAGTGTGGCCTGTGCCGTTGACCCAAGTGTTACTATGTACTCAACTGATTTTTCCTTCCAAAACCTGGTTATTTTAAATTTATTTGAATTTTTTTCAGTGGCAGAAATCACTTAAAAATCAATATCTCCCACATTCTGAATCCAAATCTTACCAAATAAATTCCATTAAATCCTGCACATCAAGATTTTGGCAATTTTTTTTCAAATTCCTCTGAAATTTTCAGGTACAATTTAATTTAATTTAATTTTAGTGAAAAAATCATTCAATATCCATGAACTTCTACACCACAAGTCCAAACGCCATGGAACCAAGCCCATGCACCCCTCCTCGTCAAGAGCTTTCCAAAGAGACCAAAAACATGATCTGAAGCATCCTGGTTGGGTGGATCTCATAAGTACAAACAAAACAAAACAAACAAACAACCTTCCTTCATAGATAGATGGAAATATGGAGGTTTTTCTTTTCTTTGAATTTTTTTCAAATTTTAGTAAATTTTTTTCAAAAAAATCATTGAATTTGCAACAGAAAATGGCAAGAAAAAAAAGGCTGATGATGAGATGTTGTTCTACCATGTTTTGGCCAGCATGTTATTACTATTGTTATTTGAGAAAATGAAGTGTCTAGTGTGGTGTCTCAGATGGGATTTTCTTTCCAGCAAAATTATGTCTCATATTCTAGCCCCCCCCCATCCAATGCAGACTGGATAAAGATTTCCCCCTTTTAAATAAACTCAGTGACTCATCGTCCACATTGGGGTGTTTTTCTTTAATTTCATGATATAAAAAAGACTTGGTAACATTTTTTCCAGGGGAAAAAAATCAAAATTAGTCAATATCATACTATGAAAAAAACCTCAAAAAAATCCACCAAAATGTTCCCACTTTTTTGGTGAAAACAAAACACTTCTTCACAGCCCACTTTTTAATTTTAAAAAATTAAAGTTATCCCTAAAGTCACACAATTGTTGAATATCAATTTCTTACCAAGTTACTTTACTTATATCAAATTATCATTACTTTTGATATTTGTGTTACATGCACATATTTTCGGGACTATGAGATATGTTGATTAAGTTTACTTAAATATTTTTAGTTAAATTTAGTGTGAAATATATCAATGCATGGGGTGATGGTCTTATGCATATGCCTGAGCATGCTCTTCTAGGCTGATTAACGTCTGCATGAGAATGTTCCCCTCCTATTTAGATTAGGCCAGAGCTTGAGGGTGAATTAAAGCTTTGTAGCAACATTTGTGTGTATGATCTTTAAGGTTGGGCGGAGAGCTGGTCATAAAATCAATGTATTTATCATCTCTAATTATCTCATCAATCCACTGTCAATTTTCAGTGGTGATTAGGGGGTGAGAATGGCCAGTTTTGACATAATAGGCGGTCAAACAGTAAACCGGGAATGAAAATTTTACAAAACGAAATAACTGGGATCCAAACTAGTTTGTCCACCAATTTTGGTGATAAATTGAGTTTCATCCTGTCTTTCCTTTTTCCTGAGCGCCTCCACTAATGCTGCATATATTTTCACTCTCGTACCTGTCATTACAGTTACTATAATTAGTCTCAAAGCTTTTGCACCAACACTGAGATTTAATAAAATTTCCTTGCTTTGCGGAAACCACTGAAAGAGGGGATGGGGGTGAAAGCAGGCCCAAAGACAGGGTGAAGACAGAATGACTTTCGGGATAACTCTATTCTATTTCAGAGCTCGTGGAGTTCAACAACATGAACACCAACACAGAGAGTGTCGTAAATTACAGGTTTCACACAAACATTAAGGACAGGTAGTTTTTCAGTGGTGTCTTTTTTTTTGTGTTTGTTGTTTTTTTTTTGGGCTGTTTTTTTCAGGGCACAGGTAAAACATTCCATACCACAGTTTTGACTGATTGAAGAGGGTATAGAACACCCAATCCCAGTCAAGTGCCCGGGGTTTCAAAAACTAGGTCCTAGATTTGGGGTTTCAATACTAGATGGATGACTCACGAAGAAGTCAAACCTTGGCCATTCCAACACATGTCTGTTAATTAATTAATTAATTTTGAAAAATACATTTCAAAAGATGAAATATTCCTAAATGTTCACTATTATCCTTCACAACATTTTTTGATTTGGAAGAAATAATTTTTGAAAATTTTAACATTTCGGAAAATAATATAATTAGTATCGAATTGGCCAAGGTACTAGGGTAAAAGAAGAGCATCTCCACCCACACCTGGTATTTGGGTCTCTATAAATGTCTTTGACATCCATAATAGGGTGCAAGCTATGTCTCTACCCTCACCTATAAGTATGAAATATTGAATAGGTACCAGAGTGTATAGTGAGAGAGATTGATGAAATGCTACCACATGGTTCAATCATTTTTAGTAGCCAACCAAAAGCAATTGCATTTTTCATTAACCTTTTTGGAGAGCCCTGTATCTTGTGTACCAACTTACATTTTATGCTTAGGGTTCTAAAAATCAGTTTAGTAATTTTACATGTTGGAATGGCAGGTGCATGTGTCCATCCACTAAGTGCACTCCAAATGTGATGAATGTATTTTTCCTATTCATGATGCATGTACATTCTACAGCATACCTTTGGTCGGCTCTTCACCACCTTCATAGGTAGTACAAGTGTACCCCAGCATACCTAGTAGGGTTTAAGTGTAAAGTACCCCAAACTATGGGTACTAGGCCCCAATTTTGCCAAACCTAGGCTTCAAACCCACCCACATGTCAAAATGAAAAGAGTGAACATGAAAAAAGAAGGGAACATACTAGTTTTTTCATGTAGTTTAATTTGGTCCTAGTCACAAGAGTTTGACGCCCAATTTGTTATTTCCATTACCTATTACACCTTCAATGGAGCTCATTATTGCACCCGTTTACATTTTGGCGTTGTTTCAATGTCACCATGTTCTATTCTTGTGTTGTCCTAGTCACCTACGTTACCTACACATGGAAGACCACGCACTTGGTGAAGCTTCGACATTTACTTCACTACCTTGGGCTAACCCTAACCTCTAAACGAGTGAGATTAATACTCATTGTGAATTTCCTTAGCGGTCCAAGGCCTTGTCACTCATGATTACCATCTCCCATCTTTCGACCTAACCACAGACTTCACCTAGTTCAAGGGCTTAGAGTGCCAAGGCCACTACCTCAAGCCCCCTTTCTCAAACCCTCACTCGCTAACACCTATGGGCACAATCACAATTGGGGTACACAAAAGGAATGTCTCACCCTCACAACCCTAACATTGGGTTCGCGACTAACCCATGAGGTCAAGAGTATGTTTAGGTGTGAAACACACTCTCACAAATGGGGGCGAGTGCAAGGGATGAAGCCCAATGACTCCCAAATGCACTCCCACTTTGGGAGTTGCACTCGTGCAGGAGTTACAAATGTTCAAATCCTTGGTTGGAAATGTAAACAAACAACAAATTGGGCCTTAAACACCATTAGAAAGGTCTTAAAACATAGATGGTTAAAGTGCCTTCGCATTATTCATTTAGACCTCATTTGCATGAGTTATGATCAAAAGAAAGGGCAAAAATCAAATTGGGAATTTGACTCCCAACCATAAATCCCTTTAAAGCAAGGGTCAAATACACGTCGATTGGGGCGTGCTATACACTATTGGAAACATCTTTTTGAGGGCTATAAGATATTGCCCTAACATTTTCAAAACAGACTTGATTTAAGAAAGATATGAACATCCAAAGTTTTGAGACTCTAGGGGAAAAGTAACATTTGGATGTAATCCCCACGAAGAGGCACAAAGTATACTATAGCGAAGGGAGTGGTGCCTCCTCCCAAAGGTTGCAGGTTGTGGAAAGCTTATGCTTGAGGTTGTCTTTACTAAGTCCGTTGCACCACTTCCATTCAATTTGCACTAATCACCTTCTTTTCTTGGTTATGTAGGTTGACCTCATCTTGAATTCTCGCTTGTGAATATGTCCTAGTCCCATCCCAAAGCTCCAAAACACCCACTTACCCCCGAAATGTTTCGAATCAGGAAGCGTGCCCCAACTTTCTTCTTCTGTTGTTTCGATCTAGGACCCATCTTTGGGTCTTTTATGGAGTTTGGGGGCACGTTACAAAATCACTCATAAGACACTATTTTGAATGACCACTATGTTTACTGATTCATTTATTTTGGTGAATTTATTTTTTCATTACATATTCACATTCTTTATGATTGAAATGGTTGTGATTGTTTGTGATTTGGATGATTTAAACATGTCCTTAAATGTCCCACAACACATTTCAGGAATGTTGTCCCCCTATGCAATTTTATTGAAAAATAATCAATGGGAAAAATAATATTTGTTCAAATTGATTCATATTCTAACCACAAATCAAATATAGTATGTTCTACATGATGGCATAAAATTTTAGTAATATAAAGAACCATTTTTTTGGAATTGATACTATAATCTTGAATTTTCAAAGGGCTACATTAATAAGGACAATTATATTAATTTTGTTAATAAATATTTTACATTCCAGAGGTTTGGGGGGAGTATAAAAGATGTGTGACTTGCCCTCCAAACTCCTCAAAAAACCCAAAGGTGGGTCCCAAAATGAAACAACGAAATAAGAAGAAAATTGGGGCACGCTCCCTGATTCGCAGCACTTCAAAGGTAGGTGGGCATGCCGGAGCCTTGGGATGGGATTAGGACATGCTCATAAGTGAAAGTTCAAGATGATATCAACTTACACAACCAAGAAAAAAAGGCAATTAGTGCAAGTCGAATGGAAATGATGCAGCAGACTTAATAGGGACAACCTCAAGCGTGAACTTTACACAGCCCACAACCTTTGAGAAGAGGCATCACTCCCCTCCTTATAGTATACTTTGTGCCTCTCCATAGGGACTACATCCAAATGTCATTCTCCTCGGGACTCCCAAATGAAAGTCCCAAAATTGGGACTTTTGTTCTCTCAAAAGTTTGGACACTTATATCTTTCTCAAATCAAGTCTATTTTGAAAGCGTGAGGACAATATCTTATAGCCCTTAAAAATATCTTTTCAACAGTGTATAACACGCCCTAATCAAACCTCATTTGAACCTTGCTTTCAAAAGATTTGTGGTCAGGAGTCAAATTGGGAATTTGACTCCCGCCCTTAATTTTGATCATAACTCATGCAAATCAGGTCTAAATGAACAATGTGAGAATACTTTAAGCATTTATGCTTCAAGAACTTTCTAATGGTTTCCTAGGTGCCCAATTTGGTGTTTGTTTGCCTTTTCAACCAAGGTTCTGAACATTCGCAACTTCCCCACGAGTGCAATTCCCAAAGTGGGAGTGCATTTGGGAGTCATCAAGCTTCATCCTTACATTCCCCCCCACTTGTGAAAGTGTGTTTCATGTCTGAACACACTCTTGGCCTCATGGGCCCTTGTGCTTCACACTTTGTCACAAACCTAATGTTAAAGTTGCGACAATGTGGACCTTAAAAAAAGGACATTTTATAATGTTTTTACTAATACTTTGACACTCCAAATGAGAGATTATCATTTTGGAAATGTCTTAGAGTCCTACATTCCTTTATGGTTTATGCTTCAACAAGACATCCAAATTTTGTTTAATTAATTGTTTTCAAATTTTGTAACACTTTTTGGTTGAATGAATAAACATACATGGCATCCTTTCATTGTTTCACATCTCAAAACATGATTTGACTTCAAGATTTAGGACTCAATACACAAAATAGTCCTATGTACTTCATGGTTCCTATTATGGTACCCCAACTGTGATTGTACCCCTATGTGGTTCGTGACCCTATATCGGACTCCGACACCTCCACCTAAAAACCACCTATAAATAGAAAATGGTTTGAGGAAAGGGGTTTGGGGTAGTGGTCTCAACATTCTAAGTCCTTGAACTAGACAAAATTTGCAATTAAGCCAAAAGATAAGAGATGGTAATCCCGAATGATAAGGCCTTGGACCAATTTGGAAATCTATAGCAGGTATTAGTTTCACTTCTAAAGGTTGAGGTAAACCTAAAGTAGCCAAGTAAGCTTAAATGTTGAAATTTCACCAAGTGCATGGTTTTCCATGTGCAGGTAACATAGGTGATTAAAGCAACACGAAAATAAAACAGGGCAATGTTGGAATGGCGCCAAGGCGTAAATAGGTGTGATAAGTGGTATCAGAATAGGTTTTTAGGGTTGAATGTGAATTCTTTTAAGGCATTTGGGAAAGGTGGACAGTTGAAAGCAAATGGCCTCGAACGATCCACTACCCAACACACATGTTGTGGTTGAACCCAAAGCCAAAAAGAAGTACAAGACCAAAAAGGAGAAGGAAAAGGACGTCGCCATGGAGGAGCTAGTGATGGCAACCTTGACCATGGTGGGTGAGGAGCTTTGTGATGAAGAGGCTCAAAGTCTAAGGGATTTAGTGGAGGAAGTAACATAGCTTGTTGCACGAAATCCAAGAAAAAAAAGATAGGGAAAGATGAGGCGAGTTCAATCAAAACAAAGGCCAAGAAAGGACTCCCTCCCCTATCAAGCAAAGGAAGGGAGTACATGAGGTGAACATGGGCTCATTGGCAAAAACTCCCATGGCTCCTAAAAAACAGAAAGGGAAGGAAAAAGTTCTTGAACCGATTATAAAGTCGGATGAGCACGTCAACTTCCACTATTTTGAATCAAATGGGGATGTGAACTTTTTGATTACCCCTTTGGATGGGCCAAGGAGTGAAAAATGGGGCAAATAATACCTAAAATGTTGAATTGTGGACAAATCTCTTGAGAAGTAGGAAGAGGAAAATTCAAAGGTGGAGAAATCGTCCAAAGAGTTTTTGGCTCTTGTGCATTCCTTTTGTGTGTTTGTGGTCCAACAAAAAAAAGCCACGACATAAAACCAGGAAACAACCAAGTTGATGAACCACATTGTAAAAGGGTTGGGTGCCATCAACAGTGCCCCAAGTGGGGGTTCTGCCAAGGCAATGATTAATGCAAAGCTACTAGACCCCTTCATAAGGAAGGAGACCAAAACCAAGCGAGTGTGGCCATGGTTGCACCAAATAGAAGCGTATATGGAAACATAACACTTCGAAACTAACAAAGAACAGATTCACTTCACTCAAACCCTATTAAAGGAGCATGCGTGAAAGTGGTGGATGTCCCAAAAGCATGAAACACCTAACCTACTTGAAACCTTCACTTGGGAGGAGTTCAAATTGTGGTTGGACGAGAGGTTCATGCCACACCATTTGGTGCTTTGAAATGGGATCAAGCTCTTAGAGCCCACCCAAGGAGATGATAAGGGCTCGTTGGTTGCCTACATCAAGGACTTCAATTGCATGTTAAATGTGGTCCCCTTGAAAAATAATATGCTCGAAAGTTGATCTTCCTACATGGACTCAAGCCTTAAGTGTGAAAGATAATCTACCCAAGGATTGATATTACGAAGACGTGCCAAAGGTTGATGAAGATGGTGGAATGTATGGAGGATGAAGTTCCTACATGCCCCAAGGGTGAAATCAAAAGCAAGGTCACCCAAAAAAATCAAGCCAACCCAAGCAATGGAAACAAAGGTCACAACAAATGTAAATGGGGCCAAGATAAGCTGGGGCTTTAGAATGACAATGAGAAGACAATGAACAAGGAGTCATCAATCAAAAAGGCGAAACAAAACCTGTCCAAGGTCAAATGTTTCAATTATGATAATCATGGACATTTGGCAAAGGACTGCCCCAAGTCACCAAGGGTAATTAAGTGCATTGCCCAAAATAAGTTGATTATCTAAGGAGGCTTAATGGCCAAAATATGGCACATGAAAGCTAGGCCACCAACTTGTTAAAATTGAATTATAAGATAAATGACAAAGTTGTGGGTTGTTTCTTGGATTCAGGAGCGACAAATTTGTTCATGACTCTGCAAGTAACAGAATGACTTGGAGTCAAAATAAAATGAGTGGCAAACCCCATAATGGTGCAATTGGCACAAGGCATAGCTAGACCCTTCCTTAATGTAACATTAGAAGTTGAATTGTTTTGCAATGGAATTTAATTTTTGGAAAACTTCACCCTATGTGATTTAAATAATTTTGATAAAGGGTAAGTGCATGGTAGGGTGGACCAAAAAGCAATGTGAATTTACGAATTTGAAAGTCTATTTGATTATTTTTTTAGCCCTGAAATGTTTTTTGTAGTTAGGTAGCAATAATGCATTGATTCCAAGTGATTTTTTTCCATTAAATTTTTTATTCTTGTAGAGCTCATTAATTAAAACATATTCACACAATTTCAAAATAAATCATGTTTTTTTTCAAGATGAAATGGACTTTTGAGAATATGTGCCTATTTTTCACCAAATAAAAGTCCATATATCAAAAAATTCGTTAGATATGAATCAAAACATTTCAAAATTGAATCCATTTTTACATTTTGAAATAAAAACCAATTCCTTAATTTTTTTTGAGGTCCATCATAGAATCAAACCAAAGTCCATTCACTTAATTGTTGCTAGTGTTACATACCTTGACTTTTAATTTCAAAAGTCCATAGCTTCTATAATTTTATATATTTTGCATACCAATCAATTTCATTACATAAATATTAAAGTTTATAATTTCAAAATGAGTTCCATTTAACAATTCCACAATGTACAAAATAATATAGCAATTAGAACCACATTTAAGTGGTAGAAAAATGGATTACATTATTCCAAAATTAATCCACCTTACCATGCATCCACCTGTAATTCTAAGTAACACATTTTTGGATGCCTACAAAGTAAACATCCTTTGTAACGAAGGTAGGCTGAAAGTCCATGTGAAGAATGGCTCTACACTAATGAACTTAAATGTAAATTATAATTTTACATTGGCAGAAATGTGAGTGAACTTGGTAATTTTAACTAGTGAGTTATAATCCCCTAGTTTTTTTGTTTTGATGTTTTTGAGAGTTTCCTAGGGGGAGCTTGAGCTTAATGGGCAAAGCAACCCCCTACTTGTATTTTGGATTCATTCAATAATTTTTCAAAGGTTTTACAGACAAACTCCCCAATGTTCTTCCACCTTATAGAGAGGTTGACCACATGATCGAAATGGTGTTTAGATCGGCTCTGCCATCCAAGGCACCCAATAAGTTAAACCAAAAGGAACTTGAAAAACTCAAAAAATAATTAAACAACCTTTTCAGTTAACAATATATTTGGCAAAGCAAGTCACCCTATGGGGCGCATGTCTTGTTTGTGGATAAAAAGGATGGCAAATTAAGAATGTGTATTAACTATCTTGCCTTGAATAAAATAACAATAAAGAACAACTATCATCTACCTTGCATTGACAATTTGTTGGATTAGCTCAATGGGGTAAATACTTTAGCCGAATTAATCTCAAGTTGAGGTACTATCAAATCCACATCATGGATGAAGACAGAAAAAATGGCAATGAGGACCAAGTATGGTTCCTATGAGTTCCTAATGATGTTCCATCAGGTTATGCAATGCTCCGATGACATTCATGACTCCATGAACTCCACTTTCCACAAGAATTTGGATGAATTCCTGATCATCTATATTGATGATATATTGTTGTATTCCAAGACAATGGAATAACATGCGAAGCATTTAGAATATGTTTTGAGTAAGCTTTGAGAAAACTGACTATTTGTAAACAAAATGAATAATGAATTTGCCTAGGAAGAGATGAACCTTTTGGGGCATATTTTGTTATGGGAAGGGGTGGGACCTGACACAAAAAAGTTGGAAACCATAAAAGACTGGAAAAGGCCAGTCACAGTCAAAGGAATATGATTTTTCTTAGGCCTAGTTAACTTCTATCGAAAGTTTATAAAAGACTTTTCGCAACTAGCAAAACCACTTTTGAACCTCCTTAAAAATGAGTTATCCTTCAAATGGAAGGAGGAGGAGCAAAAGGCATTTGAGGATTTGAAGGATAAACTTTCATCCACCCATGTGTTGAAATTCCTGAATTTCACCAAACCACTTGAAGTCCACACTGATGCTATCAGAAAGGGTGTTCATGCAAGATGGACACTTGATTGCTTTTGAGGGCAACAAATTTTGTGGGGTTCAACTACGATGACCAATTCATGAAAAAAAGTTGTATGCTATCGTGTGTTGCTTGAAAGCATGGCAACACTATTTAGGGATGCATAAAACCAAGGTCTACATGGAAAATGTCTCATTGCGGTATTTCAAAATGTAGCCAAAAGCCTTAGTGAAGCAACTGAAACGGCATGACATGTTGGCACTATTGGATGTGGAGTTAATCCACAAGTTAGGAAAGGATAATGTGGTCCTTAATGCACTAATTAAAACAGAGGAATTCCAAGTGGAAAAACCTTAGACCAATACCTAGGCATTGAACCATCTTCTAGGGTGAAAACAATTTGAAATGGAAGATAAGGGAAACTGATAAGGAAGGGCTACTCAAATGGAAGTAATTTTGAATCTATGTGCTAGCAGGGAAACTGTGCACGAAAATCATGTAAGAAGAGCATGATGTGCCCATGATTGGGCACATTGGGGAAAAAGCCACAAGAGTGCCTGTAGGAAAAACATTTTATTGGCTCAAAATGAAGCAAGATGTAGAACATTTTGTGTGCACTTGTGTTAATTGGCAAAACACAAAGTCCATATATAAAAAGAAATATGGGCTATATAGACTTTTACTGATCCCAAACAAGTCGTTAAATTGTTTCCATAGATTCCATGACCCAATTGTCTGAGTGGAATGGGACATGGATGCCATCTTTATGGTAGTTGATCAATTCTCCAAGTTGGCAAAAATGGTTCCAACTAAGACAATTGTGACAACTTTTGACTTGTCAAAGTTATTCTTTGATATGTGGGTCACACATCATGGGATGTCACAATTTATCGTTAATGATAGAGACATTAAGTTTACGGCACACTTCTAGAAACATTTGTTCCAGAAAGTGAGGACAAAATTGTCATTCAATATGACATTCCACCCACAAACTAATGGCCAAACAGAGAAGGTCAATGGGGTGTTGAACCAATACTTAAAAAACTATGTTGATGTTGATCAAAAGGATCGGATTGAACATTTAGGCTTGGTAGAGTTTTGTTATAACTCCACAACACATTCAACGACGAAAATGTCTCCATTTGAATTAACATTGGGAAACAAAACCAAGAAACCAATGGACTTTGCCATTCCCATGAGACGTAAAGATCACTCTTAGGAAGATATGGAGATGATCAAAAGCTGTGAGGAAAATTACTCATGAGCCAAGAAGCTTTTGGGGCAAGTTCAAAACTAGTGTGAGAAGCATGCCAATAAAACATGAAAGCATGTTGAATTTGAGGTTGAACAACATGTGTGGTTAAACATCTGGGATTTTAAGATGTTTGACGGACTCACCCCAGGTTTTATTGCCAAGTATGTGGGGTTTTATGAGATTTTACATAAGCCGCATCCCAACATGTACACCCTAAAGTTGCCAACTAATTTTGTGGCACATCCAACCTTTCACATCTCGAAATGTAAGTGTTTATATGTGATGACCAAAGACCAAATTAGAAGTAAAAAATGTGATCCGAAATTGATGTGATTGAACATAGGCTAGCAATCAAAATCAAAGGCAAACATGCTTAGATTCAAGGCATATGGTGAAATACAATGGTTGCCATCATAAGAAGGCAATATTGATGAAACATGTTCACCTGGACCACTTGCCAAAAATGGTAAACAAATTCGAACAGGAATGGGGTCATGAACTTGGAATGAAAAGGACTTGAAAGAAAAATAGAAATCCACTTGCAAATGGCCTAAGTATTGATGAGGACATCAACTTTTAAAATGGGGGAGTAACACCCACAAAATTAACTATTCACTAAAATAAGGGTTAAAAGTTTTCACAAACATGGTTGGCTACGAAAAGGCTAAGGTTCATGGGAAGTTAACAGCTGAAATAGGCAAGGGAGTGGCAATTAACAAAAATGGACTTGGAGTTGAACTCGACTCAAAAAACTCCAAGGTTCGATTAGGTAAGATTGGGGTGGTGGTGCATGTAAATGAAGTGGCATGACCATGAGTGGAAAAGTTAGACTTCATGTGCATGAACTTGTAATTCATGTTTCAGTTGGGTAAAAGGGATTTGGACTATAAAGCATGGTCCAACACCATCTATTGGTGCATTTGTAACCTTTATTCAACATGGTGGTCAAAACTCCTAAATTGAAATTTGAAGCGAGCTCCAAAAATGAAAGAGATGATGGTCGAATAAGGGGGATTTGATGGAAGACATTAAACGAATGCACAAAATAAAAACAGAAGACACATTTAGCAAAACCTCATGCACTGATAACACAAAAACACAAAGCAAATGAATTTTGTTAATTAGGAAATAGCTAATCCAAAAAGGGGTCGAAAGAGAGAAGATGGCGGAATGCCAAGGGCGATCACCCTAGGAAACATCAACGAGGATGCTGACATTTTTAAAGTGGGGGAAAATGACATGCCCTTCTAGGCAAACCTTCAAGTGTGGGAGCTCACTTAGTTAAGACCCAAGTCCGGACCACCACAGTGTGACCCCCATGGCAGCTTGGGTTATAAATCTAAGTGTTGGGCTACGTTCGATTCCCAATTTGACATGCTCATGAACCACATAGGTGCTAACGAATAAAGGTTTGAAGAAGGAGACCCATAGTGGTGGCCTTGGCAATCTAAGTTCTCGAACTAAATGAAATTTGTGGTTAGCACAGGAGATAAAAGATAGTAATCTCTGACAACAAGGCCTTGGACCACGGGGAAGTCTATAGCGAATATTAGTCCCACCCGTCTAAAGGTTGAGGTTAGCCCAAGGTAGTAGGGTAGTCTAATTTCACTCATTCAAATTTTCAACTATACTCAAATTAGGCATAAATGAGGGATTAGATGGTGAAACTAAGGCCCAAAGACAAGGTGACATTAAGGAGAACTTCTAAATAAAGCTCCAAACAAGTTTAGATTGGATAAACATAAGGATCAGGTGTGCATAGTCATATTGCAAGCAACTTAGAGAAATATGCAATCAAAGAACCTGGAGAGAAAAACTAAAAAGCTCTTGCCCCTCTTTAACTTGGCAGAAGCCACTCAAATTTCACTATGAAAAAATATAATCTTCAAAAAATCCTCTAAAAGAAACCAAAATACTTCAAGATATTCCAACTATATAACTAATCTCAAGTTTCAACACAAGCCAAAATATCATTCTTCAAAAATCCTCATATAAAAATAGACCTATTACCTAGGGGTCAAAACCCCGTAAGCTACTATAGTTTATAACGAAATTCCTTGCAAGGCCAAAAAGAGAATCAAGCATATTAGAGAAACCCGTAAAGTCATCCTGTCTTCACAGTGTCTTTGGGCCTCTCTTTTCACCCCCTATCCCCTCTTTGAGCGAGGTCCGCAAAGTAAGGAAATGTAATGAAATCTGGGTACGAAATGGTGGAATTCAGCATTTAATGCACAAGGTTCGAGGTAATTATAGAAATTGTACATGCAGGAGCACTGAAAATATATGTAGCAGCAATCGAGGAAAAAGGAAAGAGGGTTTCAGCCCCCGCTGAAGGCTAATGTACTTTTTCGCAGGTTTTTCCTGAATCTCACCCGGTTTTGGACGAAACTCAGGGTTCTGGTCCTGTGTTTTCCTGACTTTACGGACTGCTCTAACGATTGGTAAAAGTACCTTCGACTCCCAGTTTGCAAAGTTTTCTCTGGCCTTTTCAACTGGGGCTCAACACAAAACTCACTTTAGAGTTTTTGAGTAGGGTAAGAATGTCAATATCAATGTTTTTTTCCTGACAAGTTTCAATTTTTTTAACCAAAAAAATTGGGAAAATTAGGGAATTTTTTTGGAGATAATTTGAATATATTTTCTCTTTTTTTTTGAAATTTTTGTCAATTCTTTTTACTGTTTTGCCCAAAAAATCCTAATCAATATGTGTGTTAGCCTTTAGTGATTTTGTTTTGAAAGCTGAAACTGAAGTTCATTGGCTATGTCGAAAGAGAAGAGACTTCACATATTTGTAGGATTTGGGATACAATTTCTTAGGCTTGAACTGGGAAGTAACAAGTAACCTTTTTTTCCAGTGAAATCTTGTCAAAAAGTGAAATTCAAAAATGCAAAATGAAAATTTGAAAATAATTTAATTTAGTTCCAATAGCCAAAAGGATCAAAGGACAGAATCTACAGCCAAAATTTGGCAAAATTTTCCTATGGATGATCACCACTTCCCTTGCATCATAAAATTGACCCAAAATTAACACTTCTTGGAACCAATTGTGAACCAATTGTGGCTGACAATTGGAGTCCTAGTGGTATGTATTTGGAAGGCTGCCTCTTTTTTTATCACTTTCATTTTGCATTCAAATTACTTTAGCATGTTACAAGGTTTCATCCAGTGATGTTTTTTTTTCAATTTTCTGATTTTGTGTCACTGGCTAGCATCCCAAGAGGTTTTTAGAAGAAAATGTGTCAAAATAGTTTTTTAAAAACTAGGTAAATAAAATGTTGTGAAACTCAAACATGATGAAAATTTTCAAATTTTGACCATTGTTTCAGAGAAATGGGAATATTTTGACAGAATATTCCTTTAAAAATATTTATTTTTCGCATTTTGGCAAAATTTCGCACCGAAAAAAATGCCACCAGTTGCATCATCTCAAGTTGCAATGTCATGGCTTTCAATACTGCAGTTTATATATACTAGGATGGCTCTTTTGAGATGACTTTTTTGTGTGCCAATAAACCCATCCATAAATTTGAACTGTGTACAACCCAAAAAGACATCATGTAAAGGAAGGCCAGAGTGAACCATCACCCACCAAGGCACCATGAAGGATGGATGGTAATCGGTCAGTGAACAATTTTCTGTTGGGTTCCAGTTCCCTAGCTAACCATGGTGGTTAGCTCAGTCACTTATGTTACCATCTACCTACTAAAAACCTGCAAGCAGGTTGCTAGAAGGTAGGTATTAAAAACAGTCCTTACCTATGTATAAACCATCTATTTACCTAGTAGTCACCTATTTTTCTACCTATCTACTTATATATAGGACCTACTCTCACAAAATGGATCACCTTGATTTGAAAGCATATATTAACTCAGTTGAGGTTCATCCACAACTGAGTCATAGGGGCATCCAGTGGATGGTGCATTGGCTGCAATTGTTTACTCTGGCTGTAAAGGAACCCTTCCTCTACATTGCCAGTTTAACCCTTAAGAGTGTAAACCTTTTGCCAAATATCTTTGGTCTACTCAAAATCTTAATTAGAAATCTAGTTCATTCTATTTCGTTTTGTAAATTTTCGTTTCCCAGTTACACATTTGATGCCCTACTATGCTGAAACTAGCTGTTCTCAGCCCCTAATCACCTGACTTCACGGATAACTTTAGTATATAGGAACTCGTATAGGACTGGGCAGTGCTGCCTCACTGCCCAAGGTTGGATTTGAAGCTCCTCAGACTAAAAAAAAAACTTTTCACACAACAATAATGCACAACGCATCATAATATGGCACCCACAATGACTAAATAAAAAACATTTGAATTATATATTCATAAAAAAAATTTAAGCCAAAATGTGATTCTTCAAGTAAGAATGAAACCTTAAAATTTCTGGGATGTAAATGTGAGTATCCTTGAAAACCAAGGATCAAAGGGATCCTAGCATGGAACTCATGGGTCGAACTCATAAATGGGTTTTTAGAATTAGCACCCTGCTACTCACATGGGATTCCCAACACCCTCATTGGTGCAATCCTCAATGTGGGTAATTGAGTTCACCAGCTAAAGGTCCAATGCATGAGTTTATTTGATCAAACAAAACCTCACTCAAATCCACCTGAAAATTCCTTCATGCTGACTACTAACCTTCTTGCCATTCAAGTTGTTCACTCAAATATTGTCCTCTAGTTGTGGGAAAAAAATTGACTACATGATTTTTTTGGGTAAATGGGGAGGTGTATTGCAACAAGGATTGGACACACACACACACAAAGTTATGAAATTTTTTAAAGGCCAAGCACAAAGGTAGTCTGAAAATAGTCCGGTAATGGGTGACCTCCCAACAATATCAGACCTGCAAATTCTAATAACAGATCCCACATCCTCAAAGGAAACTGCCTATCCCTATATATTATGGGAGCAGGCTTCTTTTTAGTCAGGCCAAGTCGAGTCTCCTTTGTGATTCTGGTCTTTGAAATTGATCTTTGAAGTTTGTATACTCAGGGACCAGACCTTAAGATAGTATTTGGTTTTCATGGCCAACTCTCACCAAGCATGGGCCATGTGTAATGTGCAGGTGGTGTATGGCCATCCCAGTAGTAGTCTCTTAAATAGCTTGGACAAATCAACATTGTGTGCATGTTTTTTGTTTCACAAACTGATGGAGACTTCAAACCATGTAGCCTAGAGTTTTTATTTCAAAATATGTACAAATTATTGTCTTGGAAGTTGGAAGATCAGGACCCTGATCCTCCACCTTTTACCGTTTTGGCACAAATGAACAAAATTCATTGCAAAAAGGACCAGTAATAGGAGAGACTTGGCGGACAGCCAACCCCAACCCAAAAGACACACACCTACCACATTATACTACATAAGTGGTTGATAACACCACCTGACTTTCCATCCATATCAGGTACCACACTTTGTCCAACATTTCATGGAGCCTGCCTTCATCATTTGGGTGTTTTTTTGGACCAACTACATTGTATGATGTCACCCAAGCCTACTCACATGCCCTTTTGCTTAAAAGATGTCTTAACCAGATGTGGGCCTCGTATCAAGACCACCTTAGTAGGGCACTAAGACAATATGAGAGTTAGGCCAGAAATGGTTCCATGAGGTTCGACTCGGGATATGTTTGGACCTTGAAGTCTAGATAGGTTAAGGCGAGAGCTTGGGCTTTTGACAATCAAGAAGATGACTGGGGCTTGTCTTCAAGACTATAGTGCGGGGCACTATCCTCAACCTACTCAAATTCTCCGAGCCGTGTTCATGAAAAAAAGCGATATAGAAAGGAAGATACAAGAGGCATATGTGGAAGATCGCTTGATGCAAATTTATTTCAATGACTTGCGCTAGAAAAATAAGGTGAGAGGAATCACCCTTCTAGATGGATTGCTAAAATAGAAGCAATCACAAGCCTAAGTGCCAAAGGGAAAGTTATGCATGAAAGTTATGCAAGAAGTGCAGGATGCGTCCATGGTGAGACGCCGTGGTGAAAAGACAACAAGGGAATTGTTGGGAAAACTTTTTATTGGCATGAAATGAAGGAAGACATAAAACATTACTTCTAAATGTGTGTAAAGTGCCAATTTGGTAAATACCAAATTGGTACATAAGAAAAAGTTCAAATTATATAAGCCCCTCCCAATTCCCACAGGTCCATTTGATAGTGTCTCAATGGATTTTATGACATGTTTCCCATAATGGGAATTGAAGTGAAATAACCCATGCATCTAGCCATTCCTCAAACAAGAAACATTCGTCGCAAAGGTAGCAAGGAGGCTAAAGAGTTGGCCAAAGAATGTGAAGAGAAAAAAACATCGGCCATCAAGTTCTTAGAAAAGGCGCATGCTAGTTATGATAAACAAGCCAACAAATTGCAAAGGCACATTGAATTCGAGGTGGGGGACCTAATGTGGTTAAACATAAAAAAACATTAAGATGCCTGAAACTTTGGTGAATAGGTCTGTCCCAAAGTACACAGGTCGTTAAAAGATCATTCATAAACCCCACCCTGATGTGTATACTTTGCAACTACCAACATAGCCCACCCAACCTTCCATGTGTACAAATTGAAGCTAGTTTATGAAGACAAGAAAAGGAAAGATAAAAAACAAGCCTATCATCCAAGATTCGACTTCATTGAGCACAAGTTCGTTGTGGAAGTAAAGTGCATCCTAGCCATAAAACAAACCAACCAAATTGGCAAGCAATATTTGGTCAAGTGAAAAGGATGTCACTTGAAAAAATCATAGTGGGTGAAGTTTGCTCATTTAAACCATTTATTGAAAATGGTTGAAAAGTTCGAACAAGAATGTGGCCATGAAATAGAAAGCGCATAAGGATAAATCCAACATATCAACATAACAATGATGATGGCGTCAACCTTCAAAAACGGGGAATGATAGCAAAACCTAAAAGAATGGATGAATATTTAAACTAAAGTTAAGGCGAAACGACAATCGGTTTAAGGACAAGATGTACAAAGTGGGTAGACCATGGAATAATTAAATGAGGGTTAAATTAAAGTGATGACAACTAATGAAAACGGACCTGAGTTGAATTCGAAAGAAAAACTTCTAAAGGCTCAATTAAATGAGATTGTGGTAGAGATGCGCGTGCATTAAATGGCATGTCCCCGAATTAATAATAAGCTTGTGGGGGTGAAGTTTCCAATGCATGGAGTCATGAACCATATCCTTTAAAAACAAAAGGGGCCCCACTTGGTTAAGCCCAAATCAACATTGTTTGTTGGTGTGTTTTATAATCATGCTTTGACGTGGTTGCCTAAGGTGGCTAAAAAAACATGCCTAGGCATGATACTTAACCTCAAGTGTTTTAAGGGCCCAAAGAAGGGGAATGTCATTTGGTAAAATAAACAAACCCAAGAGGGGTGTAATGTGATTTAGGGGATTAGCACAACAACGAATAAGAAATTTGTTTAAGATTCCTCCTATATCTAATAGAAAAAGTCTGGGGTGCAAATTATATTTAAGTTAATAATTAACTATTCTTTTAAAGGCTTGAGGTAAGAGGGTGGCAAAAAGAATGGACTTGCTATGATAAAAATGACATGTTATTTGTGTTTACAAAGATATAGACCTCTCAAAGGTGGGGGTGAATGACATGCCCTTTCGTTTAAAAGATGTTTTAAGCAAATGTGGGCTTCATATTGGATCCACCTTAATGGGGCATTAAGGTGACATGAGAATAAGGCTAGAAATGATTCCCAAGGTTCAATTCTTCTAAAAGTCAAGATACATCCGGACCTTGGGGTTTGGATGGGCTAAGGCAAAAGTTTGGCTCTCACTAACCAAAAAAACAACTAGGGGTTGTCTCGGGATTATAATGAGGGGCATTATCCCCTTAAAACCTTCAATAGACGATTAAGTGTTCCCCTAGGTTGCCCGAAGGGGCAAGCCCGTGTGAATCATGGATTATAATATCACAAATTGTTAAGCTTTAGTTTCATAGTTTTCTTTAGTATTAATGATTTGAATCCTGATAAACCTCTTAGTAATAATTATCAAGAGTTGAATTAGCCTTTGGATATTTCAGCGTAAAAGACTATTTTATTTAAATTGATGCAAGGCTTAGTTAACTTTAGGACCTAGTCAACCTTTTTAAGTGTAATATCCTTTTATGTTGTAGAGAAGGGAAAGGGGATGTATAATTATATGTGATTTATTGATATATTGGGAATACAAGCCCATAATTAACAATAAGATTTCGCCATGACAATATTAAGTTAGTCTATAAAATAATTTTCAGGCACAAATGATGTACTTGAAAGATTTTTAAGATGTAGTCCTAATACATCTTTATTTAGTCTTCACTTCTATCAAGCTCTTAAATAGAATCAAAATCAAACTTAAGTATTAACATTTCCACCTGAATGGCCTCAGGTGAATTACAATTTAGTAAACAACTTTAAAGGGATAGATCACAATTGCAAAAACTCGAGAATGCGACGAATGGTGTGAACGAAGTATTTGGTTTGATGTTCCATGGAAAGGGGGTTGATTGGGCTTCGCAGCCAACGATAATGGCCATCACCAGGAACCCAAGTTTGATAATGAAAACGAACATTGTCGTCTTCACATTGACATTCTTCAAACCCTTCTGGTGTGGCTCCACAAGCAGGAACAAATTTTAAATAGATTACTAAGGCATATGGGTTAAGAGACAATTGACGATCCCATGTCGAACGATTGACTTGAGTGCGCACCACTCTTCTGGACGGTTCTTCACACGACCATTGAAAGACATTCACATTAGGCGATGCTTCTTCAAACTCTTTCTTTTTTACTAGTGAAACTGGAGGATTTGAGGGCGTAGCGACATCATCCACCATGACTAAATTTTCACCTGCATCAACAAGAACCAAGAGGGTAGTAGAAACAATGTGGTACTTGCGTTCAAAAAGGGTCAAAACTTTTTTATTTAACAAATTAGGGTAGGCGTAAGGTGTGGGAGTGATGGCGGAACCTCATGAAAACTCGAACATCCTAAATCTAATGGATTCATTACCCTAATTTCGACAGTGGATCTAAAAGTATGTGGGGGTTTTTGTGATGCAATTTTTAATTCCAATTTATTATGTACTACATAGTTAATTAGTGGATGGAAGAAAAAATAAATAAAGGATATCAAAAGAGTAAATGGTACGTGGGGATGTTACTTCAATCATTGAATTGATTTAGTCAAATAAGGACTCAAGGATGTTTACTTGTTACTATCGATAAATTATCCTAATAGTTAGTTACTTGAAATAATTAAGATGAAAAAGTAAGATGTGAGGATTAACGGACGGAAAAGATAAGGATCAAACTCAAGAACCTCATCGAGATATCCAAGATAAAAGGAAGGATGAGTCCTCCAATCCCATTAGTCATGAAGATTGTCATCCTATTTGATTGGAAGATGGAATATTTTTTGTGTCTCATTGGGCCCAAAAATTTTCATCCTAAAATCAATTGGAGGGCAAATCATTCTCAATTCTCATTGGCTCTTGAAGGATGAGAAGGCCATTGATTGGAAGGGAGGATTTCGAAGCTTCCATTGGACAAGGGGAACAGGTTCAAGGAAAGGTCATGGAAGCTTACCAAGGGAGAAAATATTATCTTCTGTTAGGGGAAGGGGAAAGGAAGAGAATGAATATGTGAGGAAAAGATTAGTTCTTATATGTGAAAAGGTGTTGTTCATGGAAAAGATGTGTGCAAGAAATAAGCATGGAAGGATTTCCATGACAAAGCCTCTGGAGTTTTATTTCAAATAATTATTCCTCTCAAATCCACTGTTGGATTTGTGTTTTAAAACAATTTTTTTTTGGGAGGTGTAGAAGGTTCTCTCCAAATTTCAACATCATCGGGTTTGCTGTCGAGGAACTACATTTGCCGGGAGTAAAGGGTGTTTGTAGTGGAGTTCATGGAAGGATTTCCATAACGAGGCCTCTAGAGTTTTATTTCAAATAGTTGTTCTTCCCAAATCCACTATTGGATTTGTGTCAACCTTAAAACAGTTTTTGTTTAGGAGGTGTAGAAGGTTTTCTCCAAATTTCAGCATCATCAAGTTTTGCTATAAAGGAGCTACACTTGCCAGAAGTAAAGAGGGTTGAAATTGTCTGTTTTTTTCCTCAATCTAAGCAAAATGATTTTTAGTCCCAAGGCTTAACTCTTGATCAAAAAAAAAAAAAAAACTTATAAGATTTT
>Ga0116229_10000670_pt1 | contig 48193 bp, 49 predicted proteins | sample S1TSphgellanicum_3_FD_87313 | JGI IMG/M metagenome (GOLD analysis project Ga0116229, IMG submission 87313) | Host-associated microbial communities from peat moss isolated from Minnesota, USA - S1T2_Fc - Sphagnum magellanicum MG | ecosystem: Host-associated > Plants > Peat moss > Unclassified... | reverse complement strand
GAGCGCACGGCGAAGTCCGCTGCCGGCGCGATGGAAACTTTTCGGCTCGAGGTCGGCTCTATCCATGGCATCAAGCCGGGTAATATCGTCGGCGCGATTGCGAATGAGGCCGGGATCGAAGGCGTCCACATCGGCCGAGTCGACATCCGCGACGATCATAGTTTCGTCGACTTGCCGGAAGGAATGCCGAAGCCTATCTTCCAAGAATTGCAGAAGGTGCGCCTCGCCGGCCGCGAACTGCGGATTTCGCGCGTCAGGCAGAAGCCGCCGAAGCCGCCGCGCAATCCGGCCGGTCGGCATGGCGACCGCAAGCTGCTGACCCGGAGGTCTTGATCGTCTGTCATCACAGGAGAGGAGCGCATCATGGGCAAGGGCATGGAACGAAAGAAAGAAGAGAAGAAGAAACCCACGAAGACGTTGGCGGAGAAGCGCGCGGCAAAACGCGAAAAGAAGGCGGCCAAGGGCTGAGCACGGCGGGCCGACTGTCGTGGGCCTGCCTCACTGGACTCGAGTCAAGGCGTTACACGACCCGGGCGCGACGCTCGCCGCGCAGGAATGCCTCGACGTTGGCGGCGACTTCGTCGAGACAGCGCTGCCGCGCTTCGCGCGCGGCCCAGGCGACATGCGGTGTGATGACGAGATTCGGCAGCATGGGATCGAGCAGGGGATCGCCGCCCACGGGCGGTTCCTGATCCAGCACGTCGATCCCCGCGCCGCCGAGGCGGCCTGCGCGTAACGCGTCGGCAAGCGCCCAGGAATCGATCAGACCGCCCCTCGCCGTATTGATGAGCAGGGCATCGGGCTTCATCAGGGCGAGTTCCCGTGCGCCGATGAGCCCGCGCGTGGACTCGGTCAGCGGGCAGTGCAGCGACAACACATCGGCGCTGCGCAAGAGATCGTCGAGCGCGACGCGCCCCGCGGTCGGTGCGGCGCCCACTCGATTCGCCACCAGCACATTCATGCCGAAGCTCGGGGCGATGGCGGCCACGCCCGCACCGAGCGTTCCCCAGCCGACGATGCCAAGCGTGCGGCCGCGCAGTTCGCGCACCGGGTGCCCGATCACGTCGATCGGCGCGCCGCTCGCCCAGTGACCGTCCGTCGCGAGGCGCTGGTACCGCGGCAGGCGCTGCGTCAACGACAGGATCATGGCCCAGACGTGCTGCGCCAGGGACGGCGTGCAGTAGTCGCTCACGTGGCAGACGGCGATCCCCAATTCTGCCGCGGCGCGAACGTCGACGTTGTCCGTGCCGGTCGCGGCCACGGCGATGAGCTTCAACCGGCGCGCCGTCGTGAGCGCGGCCCGCGACAAGATCGTCGCATTGAGCAGCACGATGTCGAGCGGCGCGATGCGCGCCGCGGCCTCGGTTTCCGCCGTGGCGTCATAGAGCGCGAGCGACGGCAGCGACTCGAACAGGCGACGCGCGTCGAGGTCACCGTAGGAACCGGGATCGTAATCGAGGAATGCGGCGTGCATGGCGGAGTAGAATACCGCCGAATGAGGGCTTCCGCTGTCAAGGCATTGATCGTCGTCAACATCGCCGTGTACCTGCTCCAGGTCGCGGGCCACGGGACACTCGAGGCGCTGTTTGCGCTCTGGCCGCTGTCATCGTCGGGCGGCGCGCCGGCGCCGTACGGGGAGCCCGCGTTCCACGTCTGGCAGCTCGTGACCTATGCCTTCCTGCATGACCCGCGCGGCATCACGCACATTCTCTTCAACATGATCGGCCTGTGGATGTTTGGCACCGAGGTCGAACGTGCCGCCGGGCCGGTTCGGGTGTTGTCGTGCTACTTTGCCTCGATCGTGACGGCGGCGCTGACCCAGCTCACGATACCCACGCTGCTCGGCGCCGGCGCCGGGGAGACCATCGGAGCGTCGGGCGGAGTGTTCGGCCTGCTGCTCGCGTACGCGTACCTGTTTCCGACCCGGAAGGTCATCCCGCTGTTTCCGCCCATCCCCATGCCGGCATGGCTGTTCGCCACGCTATATGCCGGGTTGGAACTCGTGCTCGGGGTCAGCGGGTGGCAGGCGGGCGTCGCGCACTTCGCCCATCTGGGCGGCTTGATCGGCAGTGCACTCGTGATCAGTCAATGGAAGGTGCGACGTGGTTTCACGCGCTGAGCAACGGGCATGGCCCCGGCCGACCGCGCTCTGCGCCGCGGCGCTGGTGCTCCTCTGCGCCTCCGGCGCGGCCCGGGCCGACTGGGTGACGCGCATCACCGACGGTATCATGGGGACTCGTATCACGGTCGAGCTCTGGGCCGACGATCCCCAGGAGGCCGAGTCCGCGATCGACGCGGTCCTCGATGAAATGCGTCACATCGATGAATCGATGAGCACGTACAAGCCGACCAGCGAGGTGTCGCAGGTCAACGCGCATGCCGCCGACGGGCCCATGCCCATCAGCGAGGAGCTCTTCGATCTGCTCGAGACCGCGCGGCAGTATTCGGAACTGACCGAGGGCGCCTTCGACATCACATACGCGAGCGTCGGGTATCTCTACGACTTCCGCAAACGCCAGCGGCCGAGCGACTCGGCGATCGCGGCCGCGCTGCCGGCCGTCAACTACGAGCATGTGCTGCTCGACCGCGACCACCATACGGTGCAGTTCTCCCGCAAGGGCGTGCGCATCGATTTGGGCGGCATCGCGAAGGGTTACGCCGTGGACCGCGGCATCGACATCTTGAAGGCGCGCGGCGTCACGCGGGCCTACGTCGGGGCCGGCGGCGACAGCCGGATCATCGGCGACCGCTTCGGCAAGCCCTGGGTCGTCGGCATCCGTGATCCCTCGAAGGGGCCCGACGACGTCATCACGCGGGTGCCGCTCGTCGACGCCGCCATTTCGACGTCCGGCGACTACGAGCGTTTTTTCGACGAGGGCGGCCAACGCTATCATCACATCATCGATCCGCACACCGGCCATTCCGCCAGCAAGGTGCGCAGCGCCACCGTGATCGGGCCCTATGCGACGCGGACCGACGGGCTGTCGAAGACCGCCTTCGTGCTCGGACCCGAGAAAGCCATGGAAATCTACGACCGCATCGGCGACGTCGACGCGATCATCGTCAAGCTCGACGGTACGGTGCTGTATTCGAAGGGCATGCGGCCGGCGCCCAAGTCCGCGCCCGCGCGCTCGGAACCCCGCTAATCGCGGAAATTGTTGAACTGCAGCGGTACACCCAGGCTCGCCTTGCGCAGGCAAGCGATCGCCTCCTGGAGATCATCGCGCTTCTTGCCCGTGACCCGCACCTTGTCGCCCTGGATCTGGGCCTGGACCTTGAGCTTCGAGTCCTTGATCAGGCGTGACACCTTCCTGCCGGTCTCGGCATCGATGCCGTGCTTGACCACGACGGGCTGCGTCGCGCGCGCGAGATTCACGACGGGGTCTTGAACGTCGAGGCTCTGCACGTCGATGCCGCGTTTCGCGACCTTGAGCTTCAGGATCTCGAGCATTTGTTTCAGCTGAAACTCCGTCGGCGCGATCATCGTCACCGTCGTGTCCTCGAGCTCGAAGCGTGCGTCGGTGCCCTTGAAGTCGAAGCGCTGGCCGAGCTCGCGGCTCGCCTGATCGACGGCATTGGTCAGCTCGTGGTTGTCGATCTCGGAAACGACGTCGAAAGAGGGCATGGCAAGGCCTGTCTGACTCTATGTGAAGCGCTCAGCAACGCTAACGATACCCGCGTGCCTGCAGTGTGAAAAGCTGCATGTAGCGTCCGCCGCGGGCCATCAACTCCTCGTGGCTGCCGCTTTCCCCGATGCGACCGTCGTCGAGCACGAGAATCTGATCGGCCATGCGCACGGTCGAGAAGCGGTGCGAGATCACGATGGCGATCCGATGCCGGGTCAGCTCGCGAAAATGTTCGAACACTTCGGCTTCCGCGCCGGCGTCGATCGCGGCGGTCGGCTCGTCGAGCACGAGGATGTCCGCCTCGTTGCGCATGAAGGCCCGCGCCAGCGCGATCTTCTGCCATTGCCCGCCGGATAGCTCGCGCCCCTCCTTGAACCATTTGCCGAGCTGGGTCCGGTATCCGGACGGCAGGCGTTCCACGAAATCCGCGGCGAGGCCCTGGGCGGCCGCGCTGCGCCAGCGCGCCTCATCGTCGAAGGCGCGCACGTCGCCGGCTCCGATGTTCTCGCCGACCAGCATCTGGTACCGCGCGAAGTCCTGAAAGATCACGCCGATCCTACGCCGCAGGACCGCCTCGTCCCAGTCGTTGAGATCGAGTCCGTCGAGCAAGATGCGTCCGCGTGTCGGCGTGTACAGTCGCGTCAGCAGCTTGATCAGCGTGGTCTTGCCCGAGCCGTTCTGCCCGACCAGGGCGAGACTCATGCCGGGCCGGACGTGCAGGTCGATGCCGGTCAAGGCCGGCGTGGCGGCCCCGGGGTAGGTGAACTCCACCTGTTCGAAACGGATGCCGTCGCCGGGCCGCGGACCGGTCCGGGCGTTGCCGGTGCGCACGGCGACCGGCTGCTCGAGGTATTCGAACAGATTCGACAGGTAGAGATTATCTTCGTACATCCCGCCGATCGCGGCGAGCGCGGCACCGACCGCCGACTGGCCCTGGCGGAACAGCATCAGATACATGGTCATCTGGCCGAGCGTGATGGCGCCGGCGACCGTGCGCGCCGCGATCCAGGCATATCCGCCATAGAGTGCGCCCGTGCCGGCGAGACCCAACCCCAAGCCCCAGGTATCGCGCCGGACCGACAGATCCCGATCCTCGGCATACAGGCGCGTGAAGATTTCCTTGTAGCGGTCGAGCAGACGCGGACCCAGTTCGAACAGCTTGACCTCCTTCGCGTAATCCTCCCGCGCGAGTACCGACTCGAGGTAGATCTGCATGCGCGATTCCGCCGCGCGCCAGCGGAACAAGCGGAACGCTTCGCCGGAAAATCGGGTCTCGGCAAAAAACGCGGGCAGTCCCGCGACCAGCAGCAGAAGAACCGCCCAGGGCGAGAATCTTGAGAGCAGGCCGCCGAAGGAGGCGAGTGAAATCACGTTCTGGAGCAAGCCGAAGGTGCGCATGACCAGGCTCAAGGGCCGGCTCGAGGCCTCGCGCCGTGCGCGCGTCAGCTTGTCGTAAAACTCCGAATCCTCGAAGTGTGTGAGCTCCAACGTCAGCGCCTTTTCCAAGATCATGACGTTGACCCGCTGCCCGAGCTGAGCGCGCAGCAGCGACTGCGCGAGCGAGAGGCCGCGCTGGGCAATCGAGGAGCCGGCAACCAGCAACGCCTCGAGTCCGACATAGGTGAACACGGTGCGCGCCGCCGTCGCTCCGGTCGCCCGGTGCAACGCGGCGGCATGCACGACCGCATCGACGAGCAGCGCGCCCACGTACGCGATGCCGGCGGGCAGCATGCCCGCCACGATCGTCAGCACGACGAGTGCCGTGCACAGTGCCCGGTTGGTCGTCCAGACGAGCACGAGCGCACGCTGGCTGTACGCGAACACCTCGAAGAAGCCGCGTTTCGCGGCGGCGTCCGGGGCCGCACTGGCTGGCGGAGTCGCGCCCGGTGGCGGGTGGGAAGGGGGCATCAAGCGTAATTTATTACACGCGAGGGTCTATAATGAGTCGCTTTCAGCTGCCCCGTATGGCGGAGAGCTCCGTGAAATTCAAGTCCTTGTTGGATCGTTGGAAGAATGAACTCGGCCCGGCGCTCACGGCCCGCAGCTATGCCGTGCGGCTGCCGCTCGACGATGCGTCCCGGCTGCACGCGCTCGGCGAGCTGTTTCCGGGGGCGAGTCTCGAGGACATCATCACCGATCTGCTGCATGCCGCGCTCGACGAAGTGGCCGCCTCGATGCCCTACGAGCCGGGGCCCAAGGTCATCTCGCGCGACGATCACGGCGATCCGCTGTACGAGGATACGGGCCTGACGCCGCGCTTCGTGGAGTTGACCCGGAAACACAAGAAGCTGCTCGAAGCGGGCTGAAGGGAGATGGGCTAAAGGGAGATGGGCGCCGCCCACCTCGCTCACCGACCCCCGGCCTTGACGCTGCCGGGCCGCGACGGCGATACTGAACACATGTTGGCGTCGCACAATCGTTCTGGTTCGCGTTGGTGGTGGCGAAACCCCATCGAGGAGTGGGCCGCGGGCGCCGTTTAACGTATTTAACTGTATTTGAAGCACCCGAAACCCACCCCGTGTGACCATGGCGTGGGTTTTTTATTGCCCGTTCGCTACTGACATGGGCTCGTGACCGACAGGCACTTTGGACCGACATGAAACGACCGTTCGACATAGCTGCCGATCTCGATACGCCGGTCTCGGCGTATCTGAAGCTCGCCCCGTTTCGGCCGCGATTTCTGCTCGAGAGCGTCGAGGGTGGCGAACGCCTGGCGCGCTATTCCTTCATCGGTTTCGGTGAATGTCTCGAGGTTCGGCTCGATGCCACGGGCCTGTACGTCGGCGGCGTACGGCGCGAGCGGCCCGCGTCGCGCACGGAGTTTCTCGATGCCTTGCGCGCGGCCGTCGCAGCGGCTCCGCGGCCCCAGCCCGAACTTGCCGGCGTGCCGCTGATCGGGGGCTTGGTCGGCTACACCTCGTACGACGCGGTGCGCTATTTCGAACGGCTGCCGGGCCGCAGCCTCGAGCGCACCGAAGCACCGCACGCGCATTATGTCGCACCGCGTTCCCTGCTCGTGTTCGATCATTTGACGCGTACGGCGGCGCTGCTGCACGACGGCAGCGACGCTGACCGCGATGCCCTGCGCCGTGAGGTGATCCGTGCCCTGCACGGACCGATCCCGAACCTGGCCGCGCCCGGTGCGTTCGCTGCCGCGACGCCGTCGCTCGACGCCGAGACCCATGCGGCCGGCGTGCGCCGGGCGCAGGAATACATCGCCTCGGGCGACATCTACCAGCTCGTGCTCGCGTCGCGCTTCGACGGGCGTCATTCGTTGTCGCCGTTCGAGGTGTATCGGGCACTGCGGCTCATCAACCCCTCGCCCTACATGTACTTCTGCGAACTCGGCGACATCACCGTGGTCGGCTCCTCGCCCGAGGCGCTCGTCAAACTGCACGCCGGCCATGCCCAGCTCCGGCCGATCGCCGGATCGCGCCCGCGCGGCACGGATCCGGCCGGCGACGCCGCGCTCGAGGCGGAACTTCGGGCGGACCCGAAGGAAAACGCCGAGCACGTCATGCTCGTCGATCTCGCCCGCAACGATCTCGGCCGGGTCGCGGCCTCAGGTTCGGTGCTCGTCGATCCGTACCGCGTCATCGAGCGTTACAGCCACATCATGCACATCGTGAGCGGTGTGAACGGCCGGCTCGCGCCCGGCCGCGATGCCTTCGATCTGTTCGCGGCGACGTTTCCGGCAGGCACCCTGGTCGGCGCGCCGAAGGTGCGCGCCATGCAGATCATCGACGAGCTCGAACCCGTCGGCCGCCAGCTCTACGGCGGTACCCTCGGCTATTTCGGACGCAACGGCGACATGGACCAGGCGATCACGATCCGCACGCTGGTGTTCCGCGGCGACACCTACAGTTATCAGGCGGGCGGCGGCATCGTCGCCGATAGCTCCTGCGCCGCCGAGTACGCCGAGGTCATGGCGAAGAGCGCGGTGCTGCGCCGGGCGCTCGACATCGCCGCGGATGGGCTGTGACATGACGGCCCGCGTCCTCTTGATCGACAATTACGACTCCTTCACCTACAACCTGGTGCAGGCGTTCGCGACGCAGGGCGCCGAGGTCGACGTGTTCCGCAACGACGCGCTCGAGGTCGAGTCCGCGTTGGCGATGGGACATACGCATCTCGTGATCTCCCCCGGTCCCGGCACGCCGCGTGATGCCGGCGTGTCGATCGGCATGATCCAAGGCTTTGCCGGGCGCCTGCCGATCTTCGGCGTCTGTCTCGGTCATCAGTCTCTGGTCGAAGCCTTCGGTGGCCGCGTCGTGCGCGCGCCCCGGCTCATGCACGGCAAGGTCTCTGCGATCCTGCACGACGGGCGCGGGCTCTACGCCGGGTTGCCGCAGGAATTTCCGGCCGGCCGTTATCATTCGCTGATCGCCGAGGAGGGCAGCCTGCCGGACGTGCTCGAGGTGGCGGCGCGGACGCCGGAGGGCGAAATCATGGGTGTGCGGCACCGGACCCTGCCGATCGAGGGCGTGCAGTTCCATCCCGAGAGCGTCCTGACGCCTCAGGGTCTTGCGCTGATGGAAAACTTCCTGCGCCTGTGACGCACCGGAAACGACTTCACCCACCCGCCGCCCCATGGACACCCTGGACCGTACCGCCGAACCGATCCGCGACCTGCTCGAGGCCCTGCTCGAGCGCCGCGATCTGTCGGAGTCGCGAGCGGCCGCCCTGCTCGGATATCTGACCGAGCCTGTGGGTTCGCCCGCGATCGGCGGCGCCGTGCTCGCGGCGCTGCGCAGCAAAGGCGTGACCGCCGATGAACTGCGCGGGTTCGCGACCGCGATGCTCGCACGCGCGCTGCAGCCCGGGTTGCCGAGTCCGCTGCAGGCGATCGACATCGTCGGCACCGGCGGCGATGCGTCCGGCAGCCTGAATTTGTCGACGGGCGCGGCGCTGTTGACCGCCGCCTGTGGCATGCCGGTCGCCAAGCATGGCAATCGCTCGGTCTCGAGCCGCAGCGGCAGCGCCGACCTGCTCGAAAAACTCGGCTATGTTCTGCCGCTCGATGCGACGGCCGCCGTGCGCAGTTTCGAACGGACCGGCTTCACGTTTCTGTTCGCACCGGTTTTCCATCCGGCCATGAAAAGCGTGGCGCCCGTGCGCGCCGCGCTCGGCGTGCGCACCGTATTCAATGTGCTGGGACCGCTCACGAATCCGGCCGCGCCGAGTCATCGCTTGATCGGCGCCTGCGACGCGGTCACCGCCGAGCTCATGGCGCATACCCTCGCCGGCATGGCGATCGAGCGGGCCTGGGTCGTGCATGGCGCCGCCGGTTGGGACGAAGCCACGCCGATCGGTCCGTTTCTGAGCTTCGAGGTGACGCCGGGCCGCGTGCAGCGCAGCGTCAAGGATCCGGCCGATTGGGGTCTTCCCGCCTGCCGCCCGCGCGACCTCGCCGGCGGCGATGCGGCGGCGAACGCCGCGGCGCTGCTCGCGGTGTTCGACGGCCGCGACCGCGGGCCGCATTACGATGCCTTGACGCTGCAGGCGGGGCTCGCGCTCTACATCGCGGGACGCGCGGCACGGATCGACGACGGTATCGCCGCCGCACGCGAGGCCGTCGACAGCGGACGCGCCGGTACCTGGCTCGCCGAGCTCGTGCGGCTCGTCCCCGCCGGGAGCGCGGCGTGAGCCGCTTTCTCGACGAGATGGCCGCCTCGAGCCGGGAGCGGGTCGTCGCGGCGCGGCGCTCGGTGTCCGCGAGTGAGCTCGAACGCCTGGCCCGGGAAGCGCCCGCCGTGCTGCCGCTCCGGCTGTCGCCGGGAGGCTTCGACGTCATCGCCGAAATCAAGCTGCGCTCTCCGGCCGCGGGCGTGCTCGGGGACGCCGCGGACGACTGGCTCGCGCGCGCGGCCGAGTACGCGCGGGCCGGCGCCGTCGCGGTATCGGTCCTGACCGAACCCAAACGCTTCGACGGATCGCTCGAGCACCTGCGGGCCGTCGCCGCCGTGCTCGCGCCGCTCGGCATACCGGCGATGCGCAAGGATTTCCTCGTCGATCCCTACCAGGTCCTCGAGGCGCGGGCCGCCGGTGCCGGCGGCGTGCTCGTGATCCTGCGCATGCTCGACCGCGAACGCATCGTGGAGTTGCTCGACGCCGCCGCCGAGCAGCGTATGTTCGTGCTGCTCGAGGCCTTCGACGCCGACGATCTCGACCTCGCCGCGACGCTGCTCGCGCGGCGCTCGGCGCATCGGGACCGCATCCTGGTGGGCCTCAATTGCCGCGATCTGCAGACGCTCGAGGTCGTTCCCGAGCGCTTCGAACGGCTCGCGCCGCGTCTGCCGCCGGGCTGGCCCTGTGTCGCCGAAAGCGGTGTCGCCTCGGCGGCGGATGCACGGCGCATGCGACGCTTGGGCTATGGACTGGCCTTGATCGGGACCGCCCTCATGCGGAACGCCGAGCCCGGCGCCCTGCTCGAGTCCCTGCTCCGCGCAGCACGGGCAGGCGACGCGGGTCGGACAGTGGAAATTTAAATGGCTACACTCGGCGCCATGTGGATCAAGATCTGTGGCATGACCAGTGCGGACGCGGTGGCGGCCGCCGCCGAAGCGAACGTCGACGCCATCGGTTTCGTGTTCGCACCGAGTCCTCGCCAAGTCACGCCGGGCCAGGCGGCGCAGCTCGCCGCGCTCGCACCCCCCGGTATCCTACGCATCGCGGTCGCACAACATCCGCTGCAGATGAAAGTGGATGAGATCTGCCGAATTCTGAAACCCGACTATTTCCAGACCGACGTCGAGGACCTGCGCGAACTGAAGATTCCGGCACACATCAAACTGCTGCCGGTCGTGCGCTTCGGTCGCAAGACGCCGAGCCCGCTGCCGAAACGCGTGATCTTCGAGGGTCCCTCGAGCGGGATCGGAGAAATTGCCGATTGGGGCCGCGCGGCGGAACTCGCCGGCCAGACCGAGCTGATCCTCGCGGGCGGCCTGTCCGCTCACAACGTCGCTGAGGCGATCGAGGCCGTGCGTCCGTTCGGCGTCGACGTGAGCAGCGGTGTCGAGGACACGCCCGGCATCAAGGATCCCGTCAAAGTTCGTGAGTTCGTCCGAGCCGCGCGCGCCGCGGCCGCACGGTTGGAGCGAGAGTCATGAGTGGCACAGCGTTGCGCAGCACGGCGGGCGCGGCTCCGGTCTATCCGGACGCGCGCGGCCGGTACGGCATTTTCGGCGGCCGTTACGTGCCGGAAACCCTGGTACCGGCGCTCGATCGCCTCGAGAAGGGCATTGCCCGACATTTGCATGAGGCGAGTTTTCAAGCCGAATATGCGCAGGAGCTCAAGACCTGGGTGGGGCGGCCCACGGCCTTGACCTACGCCGGCACGCTATCGCGGCGCTGGGGCGCCGAGATCTGGCTCAAGCGCGAGGATCTTGCGCACACCGGTGCGCACAAGATCAACAACGCCATCGGCCAGACGCTGCTAGCCAAGCGTCTCGGCGCGCGCCGTCTGATCGCCGAGACCGGTGCCGGCCAGCATGGTGTCGCGAGTGCCGCGGCCGCGGCCCGTTTGGGTCTGCCGTGCACGGTCTACATGGGCGCCGTCGACGTGGAGCGCCAGGCGCCGAACGTCGGTCGCATGCAGCTCCTGGGCGCCACCGTGGTACCCGTCACCGGCGGTGATCAGACGCTGCGCGCGGCCATCGACGAAGCGCTGCGCGATTGGGTCGCGGACCCGGACGGCACCTATTATTCGATCGGCTCCGCCGTCGGCCCGCATCCGTACCCCTACCTGGTGCGCGAACTGCAGGCCGTGATCGGCCGCGAAGCGCGCGCTCAAATGCTCGAACAGGCCGGGGCCCTGCCCGACGTCGCGATCGCCTGTGTGGGCGGCGGATCGAACGCGATCGGCTTGTTCCATCCGTTCCTCGCTGACGCGTCGGTCCGGCTGCTCGGCGTCGAGGCCGGCGGCCGCGGTGCCGGCCTCGGCGACAACGCCGCCTCGCTGACCTTCGGCACGCCCGGCGTGCTGCAGGGAAGCTACTCGCTGCTGCTGCAGGATGCGGACGGCCAGATCCAGGAGACCCACTCGGTCTCGGCGGGATTGGATTACCCCGGGGTCGGCCCGGAGCACGCCTTCCTGAAACAGAGCGGCCGCGTCGCTTACGAATCCGCGACCGATGCCGAGACCCTCGACGTCCTGACCGAGTGCGCGCGCTGTGAGGGTATCCTGCCGGCCATCGAAACCGCGCACGCGTTCGTCGGCGCGCGCCGCTTTGCGGCGGCGAATCCAGGGGCGCGGATCTTGATCGGCTGTTCGGGACGCGGCGACAAGGACATGCCGATCCTGCAGCGCACCGTGCTCGCGAACGGGCCTGTTTCGAAGGGTCGGGCAGGCTGCTAGCCATGCCACCGCGCGATACCATCACCGCATCGATCGAATCCGCCCGCGCACAGGAGCGGACCGCGCTGGTCGGGTTCCTGACCGCGGGATTTCCGACGCGGGCGAGCTTTGCGTCGAACCTCGCCGCGGTCGCGGCGGGCTGTGACGTCGTCGAAATCGGCGTGCCGTTCACGGATCCGATGGCGGACGGCACGACGATACAACGGGCGAGTTTTGCGGCTCTCGCCGACGGCGTCACGCTGTCTTGGATACTCGAGTTCTTGACTGCGCTGCGCGTGCGCCCGGCGGCACCGATCGTGCTCATGAGCTACTTGAATCCGCTGCTCGCCTTCGGGCTCGAGCGCTTGCCGGCGGCCGCCGCCGCCGCCGGCGTCGCGGGATTCATCGTTCCCGATCTGCCGTTCGAGGAGAGCGAGGAGCTGCGCGGCGCGCTCGACCGGGAAGGTCTCGCGCTCGTGCAAATGGTGACGCCCGTGACGCCGCAGAGCCGTCTCGAACGCCTCTGTGCGGCCGCTCAGGGGTTCGTCTATGCGGTCACCATGACGGGGACGACCGGCAAGTCGGTGGCGGTCCCGGACGACGTCCTCGATTACATGGATCGGGTCAGGCGCGCCTCGCCGGTCCCCGTGTGCGCCGGCTTCGGCATCCGCTCCCGCGAGCAGGTCGAGAGGCTCGGCAAGCACGTCGACGGCGTCGTCGTGGGCTCGGCCCTCGTGGAAACGCTCGAGCGCGGCCACGATGTCTCCGCCTTCCTGGCGGCGCTGCGCTCGGGGTGAGCCTTGGCCATGAAGCGGGTGTTTCGCGCCGCATCATTGCTCGAGGTCGCGCATGCGCGCAATGTGCTGCTGGCCGCCGGTATCGACGCGGAACTCCGTAATCAATACCTCGCCGGTGCGATGGGCGAGTTGCCGATGATGGAAACCTGGCCACAGCTCTACGTCGAGGAGAGCGACGAAAGGCGGGCGCTGCGTGCGCTCGCCGCGGCCAGCGCACCCTCCCCGGGCAGCCCCTGGACCTGCCCCGACTGCGCGGAGCAGCTCGAGCCGCAGTTCTCCCACTGCTGGCGGTGCGGCGCAGCGAGCGACTAAGGTCCGCCGACGCGCTCTGTCAGACAAACACCTACATGGCGTCGCCCGCTGTCCGAGGCGATGTTCAGCCCCCTGCTCTGGCCACGATCGCGCGCTCCGGTTACAAATTACGGCGTGGAGGCGTGTAACGATTACACGACGATCGAGCGGAGGACAGAGCTGATGAACATTGCGAATGCGGACGTTCCCAAAGCCGTGGCGCTCCCGTCGATCGGGGGACCGTTGCTCGGCAGCTCGCCGACGATGCAGGAAGTGTTCCGACTGATCGACCGCGTCGGCCCCACCGAGGCGAGCGTCCTTCTGACCGGCGAGAGCGGCTCCGGCAAGGAGCTCGTCGCGCAGTCGATTCACGAGCGCAGCGCGCGGCGCGCGGGCCCGTTCATCGCGATCAATTGCGGCGCGGTGCCGGCGGGCCTGATCGAAGCCGAATTGTTCGGTCACGAGAAAGGCAGCTTCACCGGCGCGATCCGCGCTCATGCCGGCGTGTTCGAACGCGCTCAAGGCGGCACGCTGCTGCTCGACGAGGTGACCGAGATGCCCCTCGACATGCAAACGCGTCTGCTGCGGGTGCTCGAGACGCGGAAATTCTACCGCGTGGGGGCGAACGCGGAGTACACCGCCGACGTGCGGGTCATCGCGGCGACGAACCGTTGTCCGCTGCAGGCGGTGGAAAACAATCAGCTGCGCGAGGATTTGCTGTACCGGCTCGCGGTCTTCCCGATTGCGCTGCCGCCGCTGCGCAGCCGCGGGGATGACGTCGACGTGCTCGCCGAATACTTCCTCGCCGACCTCAATGCGCGGGCCCGGACACATAAGCGGTTGTCCGCCCTGAGCCGCATGCTGTTGAAACAACACGCCTGGCCCGGCAACGTGCGCGAACTCAAGAACTGCATCGAGCGCGCCTTCATCCTCTGCGACGAGGTGCTCGAACTCGAGCCGCTCGTGCAAAACGGCGAGAAGCCGCGCAGCGACGGCGCCGATTCCCGCGAACGGCTCGACATCCGCGTCGGCTCGCGCATCGCTGCGGTGGAGCGTTCGCTGATCGAGGCGACGCTCGACCATTTCCAGGGCAACAAGCGCAGGGCTGCGGATGCGCTGGGCTGCAGCCTCAAGACGTTGTATAACAAGCTCAACGAATATTCCCAGAGTCAGGAATGTGCCAGTAGCTGAGACGGCGGAAGGATGTTACGAGTGTCGAGAGTATTGATCGCTGACGATCACGCCGTCGTTCGGGCGGGTTTCAAGCAATTCTTGGAGGCCGATTCGACCATCAGTTCGATCGGCGAGGCGTCGACCGGCAGCGAGACGCTCGACCTACTGCGCAAGCAGGGGTGGGATCTCGTGCTGCTCGACATTCACATGCCCGATCGCAGCGGACTCGACATCCTGCGGCATATCCAGACCGGTCATCCCGGGGTGCGTGTGCTGGTGATGAGCGGACTGCCCGAGCAGCAATACGCGGTCAACGTGCTGCGCGCCGGCGCGAGCGGGTACCTGTCGAAGGACAGCGCTCCCGAGGAGCTCATGAAGGCGGTGCGCACCGTGCTGTCGGGCCGGCGCTACGTGAGCGCCGCGCTCGCCGAGATCCTGGTCGCCGATCTCGACGGCGATCCCGACAAGCCTCTGCATGCGCGGCTGTCGACGCGTGAATTCCAGATTTTCTGCAAGCTCGCGGCGGGCCGCGGCGTGTCCGACATCGCCAACGAGCTGTCTTTGAGCGTCAAGACGGTCAGCACCTACCGAAGCCGCATCCTCGAGAAGATGAATTTCACGGCGAATGCCGACATCACGTCGTATGCCCTGCGCAACGGCTTGATTCAATGAGCGCGGCAACGCTGGCGCATTTCACCCTGTGAGAAATTTCCTACCCGCGGAGCCTTGAAAAGTTCCGTAACGACCCGAACGAGGTCCGCGTAAACTCCGGACGAATGTACGCAAACATTATGGACAGCATTACGATGAATCGATGCTTGCGAGTCTTACTCGTCGAAGACTCGAAGGTGTTGACCGAACGGCTGACCGAGGCGATACGTCAGATCTCCGAGGTCGAATTGGTCGCGACCGCCGACAGCGAGGCCGCCGCGCTCGCCTCGGTCAAGCGCGACTCCATCGATGTGATCATCCTCGATCTGCACTTAAAACAGGGGACCGGCTTCGGCGTCATGCGTGGACTCGCGGTCGGCGCCGCGAAGCCGAGGGTCGTCGTGCTCACCAACTACGATTTGCCCGAATACAAGAATGCGGCGATCGCGCTCGGCGCCACCCACTTCCTGGACAAGGCGCGCGACTACGGCCGACTGCCCGACGTGTTGCACGAAATTTGTGAAGAGCATCAGCTAAAGCGCTGAGCTCTCGGTCTCCCGCCACGGCTCCCGCGCCAGCGCTCCAGCGGCGCAAGATCTACCGGCCCCCACTGCAGTTTCTACATACGCAGCGACCCATCGCGCTGCGCGTGCTCGCAGCGGCGGCCGCCCCCGAGCCGTGGTCCTTCTGGCACGGGGCTTGCTAATCATCCCTTGGAGTGTCGTCGCCGGTGGCGACGTTGCTCCATCCGAACCGACGCTGGCAACGCAAGGAGCTCTGCAATGAACTGGGATCGAGTGCAAGGCAACTGGAAGCAGTTGAAGGGCGTGGTCCAACAGAAGTGGGGAAAGCTCACCGACGATCAGTTCACCGCGATCGGCGGCGAGCGCGAGAAGTTGGCCGGAGAACTTCAGGAAGCCTACGGCATCGGCAAGGACGAAGCCGAGCGGCAGATCCAGGATCTGGAGCATGTCATCCGCAGTGCCGCGAACGGTCGCGATTCCGATCCTCGGCCCTTGAACGCGCGGCAGTGATTTAACGCGTGCCGCGGCGGTCGTCGCCGCCGCTCCACGCCGCAACAACAGGAGAATCATCGTGAATAGAAGACCCCACTCCACCGCGCTCGCCGCGATCAGTGCCGCCGTCTGCCTCGCGGCGGGAGCCGGCTGCGCCAGCACCCAGGTGCCGAACGAACAGATCGCGGTCGCCAAGGCGTCCGTGCAGCGCGCCGAACAGGCGGGTGCGTCGAGCCTCGCTCCCGTGGAGTTCCAAACCGCGCAGGACAAGCTCGCGCGTGCCCTGAAAGCCGTCGCCGATTCGAAGCTGCAGCCGGCGACGGATCTTGCGGAACAGGCCAACGTCGATGCCGAGCTCGCGGAGGCCAAGGCCAACGAGCAGCGCTCCGAGAAGGCGGCCAGAGAATTCGACGCCTCTCTGGCGGCGCTGCGCCAGGAAGCGGCGCAGGGCACGTTGCAGCAGCGGCAGAGCCAGCAGCAGATCAACGAGATGAACAAGCAGGCGGCGCCGAACACCCCGGCGGCGCCGAACACCCAGGGCGCACCCACGCCGGCTGCCGAGACCGACAGTGCGAACTAACATCCAACCAGGTGCCTTCATGAACGTCAAATCACTGCTCGGAATCTCCGTCGCCATGGCGCTCGGCGCCTGCGCGTCCACTCCCACGACGGACCCTGCGCTCGAATCGGCGCAAGCGGCCGTACGCTCGGCAGAAGCCGATCCCAACGTCACCCAATATGCCGCGTTGGATCTCAGCAACGCCCAGAAGGAGCTGCAGATCGCCGAGGCGGCCGCGAATCAGCACAAGCTCGATCAGGCCGACCAACCGGCATATCTCGCGACGCAGCTCGCGAAGCTCGCGCAGGTGCGTGCGGCCGGCAAGGCGGACGATGCGCGCGTGGCATCCGGCCAGACTCAGCGCGATCAGATCATGCTCGAGGCGCGCCAGGCGCAGCTGCAACAGGCCAACGAGCAGGCGGCACGACTCCAGGCGGAAATCAATCAACTGAAGGCGACGCCGACCTCGCGCGGACTCGTGCTGACACTCGGTGACGTGCTGTTCGACACCGGCAAGGCGGAACTGAAGCCCGGTGCGAGCCGCAAGATGGACGATCTCGCGCAGTTCCTCACGGATCATCCGAACCGCCGCGTCGAGATCGACGGCTTCACCGACAGCACCGGTTCCAGCGCGTTCAACGACTCCCTCTCGTTGAATCGCGCCGATGCCGTCAAGGGCGCCCTGCTCGCGCGCGGCATCGACGCCTCGCGCATCTCGACCGAAGGTTATGGCAGCGCCGACCCAGTCGCGAGCAACGACGATTCCGGCGGTCGGCAACAGAATCGCCGGGTCGAGGTGGTCATCGGCAACACCGACAACAACGCGATCGCGCCGCGCGGCTGACGTCGGCGCCGTTCAGGCGGTGGCGACGGTCGCTCGCGCGTCCGTCTGCAGCACGCGCGCGAGCGGAAACACCGCCTTGATGGTCGTGCCGCCCGTCTCCGGGCAGTCCACCTTCAAGTTCCCGCCCAGCGCGGTGACCCGGTGGCGCATGGACGTGAGGCCATGCGAGACGTTGGTCGCGAGGCGTTCCGGCGAGATGCCCTTGCCGTCGTCGGAGACCTCGAGTACGAACGACTCCCGCCCGATCGTGACGGAGAGATGCGCGCGCTGCGCTCCGGCATGTTTCAGGATGTTGTTCAAAGCCTCCTGGGCGACCCGGAAGATGCCGATGGAGGCGAACGAATCGATGCGCGGCTCCTCCTCGGGAATCTCCTCGGTGCACGTCAAACCCTTGCGGCGGCAGGTTTCCTTGAACTGCCAGCGCAGCGCGCTGAACAGCCCCATGTTGTCGAGCAGCGTCGGCCGCAGCTCTTCGACGACGCGGCGCTTCAGGTCGACACCCGCACTCAAGGATTCATGAATGCGCTTGAAGCGTTGTTCGATCGAGGGATCGCTCGTCGGCAGGCGCTGCTGCAGCCAGGACAGATCCATGCGCGCGGCGACCAGGAGCCCGCCGAGCTCGTCGTGCAGTTCACGCGAGAGTGCGGCCTTCTCCTGTTCCGAGATCCGCTGCAGATGGGTCGACAGTGCGGTCAAATCGCGCGTGCGTTCGGCGACCTCGAGCTCGAGCTCGCGCTTCCGATCGTGCAGCGCCGTCGTCTGCCGTGCGCGCCGGCGCAGGTCCGCGTACACCAACCGGATCGCGAACATGACGAGGGCGATGTTGATCGCGGCCCCGAACGCCGTGAAGGCCCGCGACCACCACAGCTCGGCGCGCCAGCGCGCCGTGGCGGCCGCGAGCTCCCGCGTTTCGTCGGCGCGCATGCGCGCAGCGACGGCCACGATCCGATCCATCTGCTGCTTGCCTGAATCGATTCTCGCGACTTCGTCCGCCCGGTCGAGCTTGCCGCTCTGCACGAGTTCGAGGGTCGTCGCGAGCTCCGCGAGCTTGCGCTGCGCCACGTCGAGCAGCTCCTGGGTCGCCGCGCCGGCGCCGTCACCGTCGGTCGGATCGTAGGCCGCCTTCAGGCGATCGAGGGCGGGTCCGACCTTTGCCAACTGGGCCTGGAACGGGACGAGGTAGTCGCTCTCACCCGTCAACAGGTAGCCGCGCTGGGCGCTTTCGGCGGCCGTGATCAAGGCGATGAAGGCACCCAGGGCCGACTCGCGCAGCTGTGATTGGTGGACCCGGTTGTAGCCCGCTTCGAGGCGCGACTGTCCCGCCGTGGCGAGCAGGAACAGTCCGACGAGGAAACCCAGCAGCAACATCGGCGGCAAGGCAACGTACCATCGGCCGACGCTTCCGAGGTCCTCGCGAACGATTGTCATGCCCCAAAGTGTCCGCGCTCGGCGTGGCGAAGTCCAGCGTGTGAGCGCTTTCCTACAGGCGCCATTGCCGCCAACCGATGGCTCGCGCGGGACGCCGCGGGGACACTGGCGGCCGATGCGCACCATCGACCTCCTTCGCCTGCTGCCCAGGGCCGCGCCGCTCGTGCTGCGCCAAGGCGCCGCTTACGCGGCACTCGCGGTGGAGGATCTCGCGGATGCCCAGCGTCAGTTCGCGGAGCGGCTGATCGCGACCGCGCTGCTCATCGTCTGCTGCGCGTTCGCGCTGATCATGGCCTGCATCGGCGTCATTGCACTCACCTGGGATACGCCCTACCGCCTCGAATCGATCGCCTGGATGCTGGGGCTGTTCGTGCTGATTGCGCTCGCCGCCTGGGTGTATCGGTCGCGGGTGTGCAGCGTCCCGGCGACGCTGCTCTCGTCGGTGCGGCGGGAATGGCGCGAGGACCGGGCGGTACTCGACAAGATTTTCAAGCAGGGCCCGGAGTAGTGCATGGGTGACCATCGGGGTAGTGACCGGGCCGAGATCGAAGCGCGCCTGGCCGGCACGCGAGAGGAATTTCTGGCCGTATTTCAGCCCGAGATCGACGCGCGCGACGCGTCGGCCCGCGATGCGCGTGGCGCCTTTCCGCAGAGCCGCACTCTTAAGTTTCTGCTCCGCCACAAGGGGGCCGCCGGCACCGTCGCCTTGGCGATCGGTGGCTTGGTCCTGTCGCGACCGGCGCTGGCGCTGCGCCTCGTTCGCCTGCTGCGCATCGCGGCGCTCGCCAAGTTCCTGCTGCGACGCCCGCTGTCCGCATCCTGACCGGACCCGTCAACCCAGGACGACGGTGATGGTGTGGCTTCGGCCATCATCGATGAGCTCTAGCCCCGCGCCCTCGAGCGGCGGCTGGGCGCGCTCATCCAGAAACAGCTGCTGAACGCCGCGGTTCACGCCCTGGGGGTTCGTGACGCGAACGACGTAGCGTGCAGCGCCGTAGCGGTAGGTGAACTCGAACTGAGTCCAACCGCGCGGGATGCAGGGCTCGATGCAGAGCGTGTTGCCGCGCACGTGGATGCCGAGGATGCCCTCGATGGCGGTGCGGTACATCCAGGCGGCCGACCCGGTGTACCAGGTCCAGCCGCCGCGCCCGACGTGCGTGGCGGCGCAATAGACGTCGGCGCAGGCGACGTAGGGCTCCACCTTGTAGCGGTGGATGCTCGCGCGCGTGCTGCCGTGGTTGATCGGATTCAGCAGCGAGAACAATTCGCCGGCCATGTCGCCATCGCCCAAGGCGGCAAAGGCGAGCGTGACCCACATCGCGGCATGGGTGTATTGGCCGCCGTTCTCGCGCAGTCCGGGCGGATAGGCCTTGATGTAGCCCGGGTCGTGGGCGGTCCGGTCGAACGCCGGCGTGAACAGCTGCACGAGCCCGTCGCTGCGACTCACGAGTTGCGAGTTGACCGCCGCCATCGCGCGCCGCGCCCGCGCCGGGTCCGCAGCGCCGGAAATGACCGCCCAGGATTGAGCGATGGAATCGATGCGGCACTCGTCGCTCGCGACGGACCCCAGCGCAGTGCCGTCGTCGAAATAGCCGCGGCGATACCAGTCCCCGTCCCACGCCTCGCGCTCCGCGGATTGCTGCACGGCAAAGGCGTGCTTGCGCCAGATCGCGGCGCGAGCCGTATCGCCACGCCGCTCCGCGATCGGCGCGAACTCGAGCAACGTGGCGTAGAGGAACCAGCCGAGCCAGACGCTCTCGCCGTGGCCGCCGACGCCGACGCGGTTCATGCCGTCGTTCCAGTCGCCCGTGCCGAACAGGGGCAGACCGTGCGAGCCGATCGCGAGGCTGCTGTCGAGCGCGAGGGCGCAGTGTTCGTAGAGCGGCGCGGTCCGCGCCGTCACGCCCGGAGCGCCGAATGACTCGAGCTGATCGGCGGCGAGCGGCGCACCGTCGAGGAAGGCGACGGGCTCGTCGAGCACGCCGGTGTCGGCGCTGATCTTGAGGTAATGCGCGACCACGTACGGCAGCCAGATCCGGTCGTCGGAAATCCGAGTCTTGACCCCCTGACCCGTCGAGGGAAGCCACCAGTGCTGCACGTCGCCGGCCTCGAACTGACGCGCCGCCGCCCGCAGCACCTGTTCGCGTGCGAGGTTCGGACGGGCGATGCACAGGGCCATGACGTCCTGCAGCTGGTCGCGGAAGCCATAGGCGCCGCTCGCCTGGTAGAAGCCCGTGCGCGCCCACACGCGGGCGCTCAAGCATTGGTACAGCAGCCAGCCGTTCAGCAGGATGTCCATCGAGCGATCGGGTGTCTTCACCTGCAGCGCGCCCAAGGTTCGCTCCCAATAGCGCGTGACAGCGCTCAAGGTCGCGGCAGGGTCTTGCGCGCGGCAGCGTTCGATCAGCGCGATCGCCTCGGCACGCGACGCCTCCTGACCGAGCAGCATCACGACCTCGACCGTCTCGCCGGGTTGCAGCTCGAGGCGCATCTGCAACGCCGCACAGGGGTCCAAGCCTCCGCCGCTGCGGTTGTCGAGGGCGCCGGGTTGGAGCAGCGCGGCGGGCTCCGCCAGCGAGCCGTGCCGGCCGATGAATTGAGCCCGATCGCAGGTGAACGACTGCTGGCGCCCACCGAGGTCGGCGAACGCGACTCGACCGGAGAAATCCGAGTTCCACGGATTGCGCGCGAGCACGGCTGAGGTCTTGGGATCGCGTTCGGTGATCACGAACGGCGCGCTCTTCGCACGCTGATTGCCGAGCACCCACTCGACATAATAGGTGACGCTGAGGCGGCGCCGCTCACCCGACCGGTTCGTGATCTTGAGCCGCGAGATCTTCACCGGGTCGTCTTCCGGGACGAACTGCAACAGGTCGAGTGCGACATCGTGGGAGTCGTGCTCGACGCGGGTATAGCCGAAGCCATGCCGGATCACGTAGCGCGATGCCTCGCGGATCGGCAACGGCGTTGCGCTCCACAGCTCGCCGTCGTCCTCGTCGCGCAAGTAAACGACCTCGCCGGGTCGGTTGCCGACCGGGTCGTTCGACCAGGGCGTGAGCTGGTTCTCGCGCGAGTTGATCGACCACGTGCTGCCCGTGCCGTCCGCCGAGGCCTGGAAACCGAAGCGGGCATTCGTGATGACGTTGGTCCACGGCGCCGGCGTCCACAGATCCTGCTCGAGGATCGTGACGTATTCGCGGCCGTCGGCCGTAAAACCGCCGAGCCCGTTGAAGAATTCGAGCGGCGGCAAGGGCGGCGCGCCGCCCGGCCGACCCGCCCCCGCGGCGCGGGGACTCGACACCGGCCGCGGCGCGGGATCCGCCTCGCGCAGACGCGCGAGTTGATCGCCCAAGCTGCCGCGCCGCGCGATCAAGATGGCGCGGGCCGCGGTCTGCAACAGTTCGCGGCCCGTGACCGACATGAGATCGGCGCGCAGCGCGAAGACGCGGCCGCGGCCCGGGGCGTTGCCGGCGCGGCTGCGCGTGCTCGCCATGCGGATCGCGGCGTCGAGCCCGTGCTGCAGATCCGAGGCATAGGACGGCGGCCGGTCGTTCAAGATGACCAGATCGACCGCGAGGCACTTCGATTCCCAATACTCGTGCGCGCGCAGGAGCTGCTTGACGATGTTGAGGTCGTGATCGTCGTCGATGCGCACGAGCACGATCGGGAGGTCGCCGGAGATTCCGTAGGGCCAGAGCGCGGACTGGCCCCACTCGTTGCGGGCCAGCAGCTCCCGGGATGCGCGCAGCGCCGGGTCGGCGTAGAGCACGCGGTTGGCGATGCGCTGAAATTGCTGCGCCTCGTCGAAATCCACGCCGAGATAGCGCAGCTGCACCTGGGCCTGCGTCCAGCACAGCGTCTTCACGCGCAGGAACGCCGCCGTATCCCGGTGTTTGTCGGCGAGCGCGATGGCCTGGACGCGGCTCGCCGCGAGTAGGGTCCAGAACGCCAGCCGCGTCGTCTGACCGGGCGCGATGCGCACCCGGCGCCGCAGCGCGAGGACCGGATCCAGCACGATCCCGCAGGTGTTCGACAGGGGCCTCGCATCCATGATCGACACGGCTTCGTGCAGGTCGCGACCGCGGCCGAGAAAGCGCGCCCGATCGGTCTCGAACTGCAGCGCGCCCAAGGCCTCGCCGTCGGCCGAGACGATGTGCGCGAGCCATAGCTGACGCGCACCGGGCTCGTTGCTGCGGCGGGTGGCGAGCAGTGCGCCGCCCTCCGCGACGAACTCGGTCTCGATGAACATCTTCGAAAATGCCGGATGCGCATCGTCGGCCGCCGGGCTCGCGAGGACCACCTCGGCGTACGAGGTGACCTCGATCTCGCGCCACTGGTTGCCGTCGTTGGTGATGGAGACCCGCCGCACCTCCGCATCGTCCTCGGGCGAGACCAGGATTTCGGTGGAGGTCACGATGCGCCCGTCGACGCGCGTGATCTCGGCACGATCCTCTAGGAACGAGACCTCGTAGCTGTCCGGCTCGCGGCCGATCGGTTGGTAGCCGGCCGACCACACGATCCCGCTCGCCACGTCGCGCAGGAACACGTAGGAGCCCCAGGGGTCGCGCGTCGCATCTTCGCGCCATCGGGTGACGGCAAGATCCTGCCAGCGGCTGTAGCCGGAGCCCGCCACGGTGACCATGACCGAATAGCGGCCGTTCGAGAGCAGATGGGTGCGCGGTGCGACGTGATGCGGCGAGCTGAAACGCCGCGGTACCGCCGCCGCCAATTCCCGCAGCAACGCGTCGCCCTGGACCTCGTCGGCGCGCGGCGGCGAGGCGTCCGAATCGCGCGGTACGCGCTCCTGAAGCAGGGAATCGGCGGCCTGGATCATCGGTTCCGAATGGAAGCGGGTCCGAAACAGGCCGTCCTTGAGCACGTTCGCGATGGCGACCAGCATCATGCCCTGGTGGTGCGCCATGTAGGCTTTGACCGGCACCACGGTCTTGCCCTCGGGAACGCGCGCCGGCGTGAAATCGAGCGCGTCGTACCAGCCGAAGCGGCCGCGCCCGCCGCAGTCCTCGAGTGCCGCGAAGTTGCGCAGTGCCGCGTGGGCATCCACCATCGCGGCAAGCCCGGTGGCGTAGGGTGCGACGACGGCTTCTTCGCCGAGACCGCGCTGCAGGCCCAACCCCGGCACGCCGAAGCTCGAGTATTGATACGTGAGCTCGACGTCGCGGGCGTTGAACGCAGACTCGGACACGCCCCAGGGCAGGCAGCGCTGCGCGCCGTAGGCGATTTGCCGCTGCACGATCCGCTGCGCGGTGGCGCCCAAGACGCTGCCGGCGGGCTCGCGCATCACGAGCTCCGGCATCAGATACTCGAACATCGATCCGGACCAGGAGACGAGCGCCGAGCCCCGTTCGACCGGCGTCAGCAAACGGCCGAGCCGGAACCAGTGGCTGACCGGCAGGTCGCCCTTCGCGATGGCGACGTAGCTCGCGAGGCGTGCCTCCGAGGCCAGCAGATCGTAGCAGCCTTGATCGCGGCAGCGGTCCGCGATTCGGTACCCGATCGCGAGCAGCTTGCGCTCGGGTTCGACCAGGAACTCGAACTCCATGGCGAGAGCGAGGCTGCGGGCGCGGCCGGCCAGGGAGGAGAGGCGCCGCTCGATCTCGGCGGCGAGACCGGGTGCCGTCGTGACGTCGCGCAAGTGGCTCTCCACGTTGGCGCGCAGGCTGCGTGCCTGGCACAGCAGCGGAGCGCTCGAGGTCTCGCCGCGGTCGTCGGTCAAGGCTTGTGCGATGTCGCGGATCGCGTCGGCCTGGGCGAGCAGGCCGCGCAGCTGCGTCTCCTGGTCGGTGGTCGCACCGCGTCGCAGCGACAGGGCCATCGCGTCGAGCGCCGCGATCAGCTGGTCGCGCGACACCGCGTAATGGCGCCGCTCGTCGTCGAGCGTGCGCGCGAGCACGAGAGTCTCGGCGAGGGTGTCTTCGATGCCGGTCCGCCACTCGGCGCCGCTGGCCGGTGCCAGCGCCCAATCGCAACAGGTTCCCGTCAGGGCGAGCAGATGCCCGGCGAAATTACCGCTGTCCACCGTGGATACGTATTTCGGCTCGAGCGCCCGCAGGTCCTGCGTGTCATACCAATTGAGGAAATGGCCGCGATAACGCTCCAGCCGGTCGAGCGTGGCCAGGGTCGCCTCGAGCCGGTCGAGCGCATCGAGCAGGCCGATCCAGCCGAATTCGCGCGCGGCCGCGACCGACAGGAGATAGAGTCCGACGTTCGTCGGCGACGTGCGCGTCGCGACCACGGGATGCGGGATCTCCTGAAAATTGTCGGGCGGCAGCATGTTGTGCCGGGCGGTCACGAAGGTCTCGAAGAAACTCCAGGTTTCGCGCGCCGTACGGCGCAGCGACGCGCGCTCCGCCGGCAGAAGCGGCGCGGCGGCCGCGCGCGCGTTCGGCAGGCTCACGTGGCGCGCGAGCAGCGGGGCTGCGAGCCAGAGCAGCACGAACGGCGCAGCGATCCACGCGACGTGATGCGTCGCCAAGAGCGCGCCGCCGGGCGCGAGCACCGCCAACAGCAGACCGCCGCGCATGCGCCGGAAGAATCCGCCGACCGCGAAGGTGAGTCCGACCCGCGCCTGGGCGGCGGTGGTCCATTCCAGCAGATTCCGGTGCGTGATGCCGATGCGCACGAGCGTGCGCGCGATCGCGCCCCCCATGCTCCAGGCTTGATCGGCGAGAAACGCGAGCCTGAGACCGACGTCGAGCAGCGCGAGTTCGGCGTCGCTGCGGAACGCGCGCAATTTTCCGCGATTGGGAAAGCCGCCCAGGCTCGAGGGAAGGCCGAGCGCGAGCGGCAACAGCGCGGGGAGCACGAGTGCGCCGACGACGATGAGCGTCCACGGCGCCGCGGCATGCCGGCTCCACGCGAACACCAGGCCCAAGTACGCGGCCGGTGCCATCAGCGTGCGGCGCAGATTGTCGAGCATCTTCCAGCGGCCGAGCGCCGGCACCGGCGAGCGCAAGCCGACGATCCACGGCAGTAGCTGCCAATCGCCGCGCGCCCAGCGCTGCTGGCGCGCGCGCGCGACGTCGTAGCGGGCGGGAAACTCCTCGATGAACTCGACGTCCGAGGCGAGTCCGCAGCGGGCGTAGATGCCTTCGTAGAGATCGTGGCTCAACAGCTGATTGTCCGGGACGCGACCCGCCATCGACGCCTCGAAGGCCGCGACGTCGTAGATGCCCTTGCCCGTGAAGGATCCCTCGCCGAACAGATCCTGATAGACATCCGACACGGCAAAGGCGTAGGGATCCATGCCGCTGCGGCCGGAGAACACCTGCTGGAAGAGCGATCCCTCGAGTCCCGACGGCAGCGACGGCGTCACGCGCGGCTGCAGGATTCCATATCCGTCGACGACGCGGCTCTGGTCCTCGCTCATGACGGGCCGGTTGAGCGGATGCGCCATCTTGCCGATCAGCTTGCGCGCGGCGCCGTGGGGCAGGCGGGTGTCGGCATCGAGGCAGATCACGTAGCGTACGCCGCGCGGCACGCTGGGCGACCGGCCGTTCACGGCCACGAACGTGGTTTCGCCGGCGCCCTGCAGCAGGCGGCCCAATTCTTGAAGCTTGCCGCGCTTTCGCTCCCAACCCATCCAGCGGCCCTGCCGCTCGTTGAACACGCGGCGCCGATGCAACAGCAAAAAGCGGTCCTCGCCGTCGATCGGTCCGTGTATGCGGTTCAGTCGCGCGATCTCGCCTGCCGCCGTCGCCAGCGAGACGGCGTCGTCGGGCAGCGTCTCGGCATCGGCGTCGGCCCAGTCCGACAGCAGCGCGAAGCGCAAGTCGCCATCCTGGCTCGCGAGGTAATGCACCTCGAGCGCGTGCACCTGCTCGATGATGTCGGCCGTGCCGGCGAGCAGCGTCGGCACGGCGACGAGCGTCCGCAGCTCCGGCGGTACGCCGTCCGCGAGTTCGAGCGCGGGCAGCACCGACGGCGCCACACAGCGCGTGACCCAGAGCTGGACGATGGCCACGGCAAGGTCGGAGGCGAGCAGCACCCCGACGAGCGCCACGCACAGCCGCAAGCCACGCTCCAAACCGGCCCCGAGGGTCAGCAGCGGCACGGCGGCCAGTGCGAAGGCGATGAGCGCGATGGTGCCCGCGTATCCCGGCAAGCCCGCGCGTCGCGTCCAGCGTTCGGGCTTGCGATTCCACGGTGCCCGATAGCCGAGTTCGCGCTCGAGGGAGGCGCGGCCGCGCGCGAGCAGGAAATGCCCCGGCTCCTGGCCGGTCTGTCTCGACAGATCGATCGTCTGCCGCGCCACGTCGAGTTCTGTCCGCCCGGAGCCGCGCGCAAGATCCTCGATCGCATGGCGGTACAGATCCCGTGTCGGGAAATCCAGCACCGCAAAGGCGCTCTCGGCGCGCAGCAGGGCATCGACGAGGCTGACCCGTTCCACGAACTTCGCCCAGTCCACCGAGGAGATCAAGCGCAGGCTCGTGATGACGTTGCGCACGCTCACGTTCGCCGCCCCCTGGCGCTGGTGTTCCGCATGCATGACCTCGTCCGCGCTCGTGCCAAAGTCGCCCAAATGGGCGTGCAGCCAGGGCAGGGCCGCCGTCGTGTCGGGATCGTGGTCGCGCAGGCGCTGGAACAACTGTGCCGCGAAGGCATCCGGCAGGCGTAGCGCATCGTAGGCCGACAGCTCCGACGTGTCGGCCACGGCGCCGGCGGCATTCTCGCCGAGCAGCCGGTCGGCCAGCGCGTCGGCCTGTCCGCGCAGCCGGCGCCGCGCGACGATACCGGCGGCGAGGCGCCTCAGATTCTCGATCAGGATCACGCGCAGCGTGATCGCGATCGCCCACAATTCGCCGAGCGTCAGGGGCTGCTGGCGCTGATAGGCACCGATGAAGCGCACCAGCGTGTCGAGTTCGAAGCGGCTGTCCGTGTGCGCGATCAGCGCCCAGACGATGCCGTAGACGCGTGGGTAGCCGCGCAGGCCGCCGCGCGCGAGCTTCGGCAGCTGTCGGTAATACTGCGGCGGCAGGTCGCGGCGGATCGCGCGGACGTGTTCGTCGACGATGTAGTAGTTGTCGACGAGCCAGTCGGCGGCGGGAGTGACGGCCTGGTCGGTGCGCAGATCCGAGACCAGGCTCTTGTACGCGCTTTGCAGGACCGTGGCGTTGTCCCGTAGCCGGGAATGCAACGATACGCCCGCGGATTTTTTGGGCGCGATCTCCTGGGAGGTCGCGAGTGCCTCTGCGTAGTGCTCGAGGCGCTCCACGCTGTAGAGTTCGGCGGATATCGGTGCTTCGATCTCGGCATCGAATCCGAGCGTCGCTCGCCCGAGGCGCGGCGGCCCAAAGTAGTTCAAAAGCGCCTCTCCAATCGCGCTGTGACGTACTCGACCCAGCCGTGAACGACTCTAGGCTCCGCGGCGCGCCCGCAGCAGCCGCACGCGGCCCCGAAGCCGCGTAGACTTTCGCCTACAGTGCGCTGGTGCGCCGGGCGGACCAGCGCACCCAGGCGAACAGCGCCACGGCGGCGGCGAGCTGCAGCCAGCCGAGCCAGGCGTGAGGTGCGCCGAGCGCGAGCCAGATCAGCCCCGACAGCCAGAACACACCGGCCGCGATGCCGAGATCGCGCTTGAGCACCGACCGCTCGACCTCGCGCCGCAGCTGCTCGATGCCGGCGCTCTCGACGCGCAGCGCGAAGCGCCCTTCGGCGGCTTCGCGGATCAGGGTCTTGAAGACCTTGGGCACCTGCTTCAAGGTCTCGATCGCGTCCGGCAGCTCCCTGCGCATGCCGCGCAACAGCGCCCGGGGCCCGATGCGGTCGCGCAGCCATTGGCGCAGGATCGGCTGCGCGGTCTTCCACAGATCGAGTTCGGGGTACAGCTGGCGGCCCAGTCCCTCGATGTTGAGCAGCGTTTTCTGCAACAGGATCAGCTGGGGCTGGACCGTCATGTCGAAGCGCCGCGCGGTCTCGAACAGGCGCAGCAGCACCGTCGCGAACGAGATGTCCTTGAGCGGTTTGTTGAAGATCGGCTCGCAGACCGTGCGGATTGCGGACTCGAGCTCGTCCGCCCGCGTCCCCGGCGGCACCCAGCCGGATTCGACGTGCAAGGAGGCGACGCGCGCGTAGTCGCGGTCGAAGAAGGCGAGGAAGTTCTCGGCAAGATAATGTTGATCGCGCGGCTCGAGCGTGCCGACGATGCCGAAGTCGACCGCGGCGTAGCGCGGATTCTCCGGATCGTCGATCTGCACGAAGATGTTCCCGGGGTGCATGTCGGCGTGGAAAAAGTTGTGCCGGAACACCTGGGTGAAGAAGATCTCGACGCCGTGCTCCGCGAGTTTCGGGATGTTGGCGCCGCGCGACTTGAGCTCGTCGATGCGGCTCACCATGATGCCGTGGATGCGCTCCATGACCATCACGTTCGTGCGGCAATAATCCCAGTACACCTCGGGCACGTAGAGCAGTGTCGAGCCCGCGAAATTGCGCCGCAGTTGCGAGGCGTTGCCCGCCTCGCGCAGCAGGTCGAGTTCGTCGAGGATGGTCTTGCGGTACTCGTGCACCACCTCGACGGGCCTCAAGCGGCGCCCGTCGGTCCAGTATTCGTTGGCGAGAAAGGCGAGCGTGTCCAGCACCTCCATGTCGCGCTCGATCAGTGCCCGCATGCCGGGGCGCAGGATCTTGACGACCACATCCTTGCCGTCCTTGAGCGTCGCCGCATGCACCTGGGCGATCGAGGCCGCGGCGAGCGGCGCGCGCTCGAAACTCGCGAAGATTTGCGCGAGCGGCTGACCGAACGCGGCCTCGATCGTCGCCACGGCGATGTCGCTGTCGAACGGCGGCACCTGGTCCTGCAGCAGCGCCAGTTCGTCGGCGATGTCGACGGGCAGCAGGTCGCGGCGCGTCGAGAGCGCCTGGCCGAACTTGACGAAGGTCGGGCCCAATTCCTCGAGTGCCAGGCGCAGGCGCTCGCCGCGCGTGACGCCCGCGCTGCGTTGGAACCAGGTCCAGGGCGACAAGAGGATCAGAAATCGGAGCGGCCGGTACAGGTGGGTCGCGCGCACGAAATCGTCGAGCCCGTGGCGCACGAGCGCGCGCTGGATTTCCAATAGCCTGCCGATGACGCGCAGGCGCATCGTCAGGCTGTGCCGGCGTGTCGGTCGGTCCCCGCGAGCTTCAGTTCGAGGCGCTGGAGGCGTGCCTCGAGCCGGTCCCCGGCCTCGCGCAGCTCATCGACGCCGTGCAGGAATTCCTCGACCTCCGTGCGCCCGACCAGATCGCGGCTCTCCTCCTGAAGATACTCGGCGAGGTTCTCGCCCATGCTGCGCGCGGCGCGGCGCAACCAGGTGGACGTGTCACGCGCGAGCCGCGCGGCGCGGTGTGCGGGCAGGTCGCCGACGAGGCGCGAGAGTTCCTCTTCCCAATCGGGTCGAGCCAGGGACAGCAGTTCGCGATACGCGGCGGCCACCTCGGCGTCACCGCGTACCTGGATGCCGGCCGACCCGCCACCGCCGGCGAGCCGGTCCCGCGTGACCCCGCTGCCGACACCGGCGGCCATTTGCGCGAGGTTCTTCACGGTTCCGCTGAGCACGGCATCGCAGGGCGAATCGTCGCCGGGCAGCAGCACGAGCCGCGTCCCGGCCGTGACCGCACGGATGCGAGTGACTCCGTCGACGTCGACTTGCAGCGATTTGCCGGACAGTCGCTGGGTCAATGCGGCGGATTCCGAGCGCATGGCGAGCTGGCGGTTGAGCAGCGCCTCGAGGGAGGCGAGCCAGAGGGGCGTGGCCGGCATGTCAGAGCTTGTAGCCGCGATGCACGGCGACGATGCCGCCGCTCAAATTGTGATAGAGCGCCTGAGCGAAGCCTGCCTCGCGCAGCATCGCGAGCAGCGTCTCCTGATCGGGATGCATGCGGATCGATTCGGCGAGGTAGCGGTAGCTGTCGGCATCCTTTGCGACGAGCCGACCGAGCAGCGGCAGGATGCGAAAGGAATAGGTGTCGTAGAGCGGCTTCAATCCGGGCGCCGTCGGGGTCGAGAACTCGAGCACGATGAGCTGACCGCCCGGCTTCAAGACACGCAGCATCGAACGCAGCGCCGCCGGCTTGTCGGTCACGTTGCGCAGCCCGAAGCCGATCATGACGCAATCGAACGAATGGTCGGCGAACGGCAATGTCTCGGCATCCGCCACCAGGCACTCGACGTTGCCGGCGATGCCGGCGTCGAGCAGTCGGTCGCGGCCCTTCTCGAGCATGGCCGGGTTCACGTCCGACAGCACGACCCGGCCCGACTTCCCGACCTGCTTGACCATGCCGAGCGTGAGATCGCCCGTGCCGCCCGCGACGTCGAGAGCCCGGCCGCCGGGCCGCAGGCCGGTCAGCGACAGCGCGAACTGCTTCCAGAGCCGATGCACGCCCAGGGACATCAGATCGTTCATGACGTCGTACTTGCCGGCCACCGATTCGAATACGGAACGCACGCGCCGCGCCTTGTCCGCCCAGGCGACGCGTTCGAATCCGAAATCGACCGTTTGCCCCGCGCCGCCTCCGGCGTTAGCGTCGTTTCCGGCGTTGTCGTCGTTCATGGGTCAATGCCTCCAGCCCGGCATTGTACATCGGTCAAGTCGCGGCACCGGGGATCTCGCCTGCCTCGGCGCAGCGCTGCCGGTAGCGCGCCCAGTTCACCGCGTGGTCGCGGCCGAGCTCGTACAGCAGGCGCCAGGAATACAGGCCCGTGTCGTGGCCGTCGTCGAACGACAAACGCAGCGCATAGGCGCCGACCGGATCGGCGCTGGTGAGGCCGACCCGCTGTTTGCCGACCACGAGCAGGCCCTCGCCCCCGCCGTGCCCCTTGACTTCGGCCGACGGTGAAAACACCCGCAAATATTCGAACGGCAGGGCGAAGCTCGCGCCGTCGTCGAAGCGGATCTCGAGCACGCGCGACTGGGTGCGGATCTTGATGTCGGTCGGCCAGGCCGGCAGCTCCGCCGGCGTGTTCGGTGGGGTTGCGGCGGTCATGGTGGGCGCACGCTCAGAGGATGTAACGCGACAGGTCGAGGTCGCGCGACAGCTCGCCGAGATTCGCCTCGACGTACGCCCGATCGACGTGCACGGCGCTGCCGCCACGGTCCGCGGCGTCGAACGACACGGTCTCGAGCAGGCGCTCCATCACGGTGTGCAGCCGGCGCGCGCCGATGTTCTCGGTGCGCTCGTTGACCTCGAACGCGACCTCCGCGAGGCGCTGGACGCCGGAGGGGTCGAACCCCAGGTGGACGCCCTCCGTGGCGAGCAGCGCGGAGTACTGACGGCACAACGAGGCATCCGGCTCGGTGAGGATGCGCACGAAGTCCTGTACCGCCAGCGGCTCGAGCTCGACGCGGATGGGCAGCCGGCCCTGCAGTTCGGGGATCAGATCGGAGGGCTTGGACATGTGAAACGCGCCGGAGGCGATGAACAGCACGTGGTCGGTCTTCACGGTGCCGTACTTGGTGTTGACCGTGCAACCCTCGACCAGGGGCAGAAGATCCCGCTGTACGCCCTCGCGGGACACGTCGGCGCCCTGGGTCTCCTGGCGCCGCGCGATCTTGTCGATCTCGTCGATGAACACGATGCCGTTCTGTTCGGCGTTCTCGACCGCGTGCGCCTTGAGTTCGTCCTCGTTGATCAGTTTCGCCGCCTCGTCGTCGATCAACAGCTTCAGCGCCTCGCGGATCTTGAGTTTGCGCTGGCGGGTCTTGCCGCCGCTCAAGTTCTGGAACATGCCCTGCAGTTGCTGGGTCATCTCCTCCATTCCTGGCGGCGCCACGATCTCCACGCCCATCGGCAGCGCGCGCACGTCGATGTCGATCTCGCGTTCGTCGAGTTCGTGCTCGCGCAGCATCTTGCGAAAGCGCTGGCGCGTGTCCTGGCCCTGCGGCCCGTCGCCGGCCGCTGCGTGCGCCCGTGGCAGCAGGGCATCCAAGATCCGCTCCTCGGCGGCATCGGCGGCGCGATGGCGCACTTTGGACACCTCTGCCTCGCGGGTCATCTTGACCGAGATCTCCACGAGGTCGCGCATGATCGAGTCGACCTCGCGGCCGACGTAGCCGACCTCGGTGAACTTGGTCGCCTCGACCTTGATGAACGGGGCCTTCGCGAGCCGCGCCAGGCGCCGCGCGATTTCGGTTTTGCCGACGCCGGTCGGCCCGATCATCAGGATGTTCTTCGGGGTGATTTCCGCGCGCAGGGCCTCCGGCACCTGTTGCCGCCGCCAGCGGTTGCGCAGCGCGATGGCGACGGCGCGCTTGGCGGCCTTCTGACCGACGATGTGCTTGTCGAGCTCCTCGACGATTTCGCGCGGAGTCATGTGCGACATGGCGTCACAGCTCCTCGATGCTCAAATGGCGGTTCGTATAGATGCAGATGTCGGCCGTGATCGTGAGCGCGCGTTCGACGATGTCCCGTGCCGTGAGGTCGGTGGCCTCCAACAGGGCGAGACCGGCCGCCTGGGCGTAGGGGCCGCCGGAACCGATCGCGATCAACGCGTGCTCCGGTTCGATCACGTCGCCGTTGCCCGAAATCACGTAGGAGCTTTCGGCGTCGGCCACACACAGCAGGGCCTCGAGCCTGCGCAGGCTGCGGTCGCTGCGCCAGTCCTTTGCCAATTCGATGGCCGCCCGCGTCAGGTTGCCGAACTTTTCGAGCTTGCCCTCGAAGCGCTCGAACAGCGTGAAGGCGTCGGCGGTGCCTCCGGCAAAGCCGGCGAGCACCTTGCCGCCGTAGAGCCTTCTGACCTTGCGCGCATTGCCCTTCATGACCGTCTGACCCAACGTCACCTGGCCATCGCCACCCACGGCCACACGGCCACCGCGCCGCACGGCCAGGATCGTCGTGCCGTAGAACTTCAGGGGATCGTGGTGCATGTCAGGCCTGGCCGCGGCGGGAGGTGTGTCGGGAAGAAATGGGGCCGCGGGTTTCGAGTTTCAAGCGTCCTTCGAGGGCCGGCGGCGCGCACGCGGATGGGCCGCGTCGTAGACCTTGGCGAGATGCTGAAAATCGAGATGGGTGTAGACCTGCGTCGTGCCGATGTCGGCGTGGCCGAGCAATTCCTGGACCGCGCGCAGGTCCGCGCTCGACTCCAGCAAGTGGGTTGCGAAGGAGTGGCGGAACATGTGCGGATGGACGTGCACGCCCAAGCCCTGGCGCCGGGCCCAGACCCCGACCCGCAGTTGCACGGCCCTGACCTTGAGCCGCTTCCCGCTTCGTCCGAGGAACAGTGCCGACTCGTCCGCCGCGGCCCCCGCCACCGCGGCGAGCGCCCGGCGCTCGGTGAGCCAAGCCCGCAATGCGGTCAGCGCATGGCGGCCGACCGGCACGACGCGTGTCTTGCCGCCCTTGCCGCGCGCCACGCGGACCGTGTGGTCGGCGAGGTCGAGGTGGCCGAGATCGAGATCCACGAGTTCCTGCAGGCGCAGACCCGAGGAGTAGAACAGCTCCATGATCGCCTTGTCGCGTGCCGAGAGCGTGTCGGCGGTGCGAAAGCTCAGCAGGCGGCCCATTTGATCCGGATCGAGTGTCGTCGGCAGCCGCCGCCGCGACTTCGGCGCGCGCACGTCGATGCCGGGATTGACGCTCGCCGCGCCCTCGCGCAGGAGATAGCCGTAGAAGGTGCGCACCGCCGAGAGGTGGCGCTGGATGCTGCGCGGCGCGAGCCCTCCGGCGTGCAGGGAGGCGGCGAAGCTGCGCACCGCGGCGTGATCCAATTCGCGCCACTCCGATAGCCGCCGCCGCTCACAAAATTCTCGCAGCTCCGACAGATCGCGCCGATACGCGTTCACCGTGAGCGCGCTCAGGCGCCGCTCGGTCGACAGATGCGCGCAAAAACGCTCGATCCAATCGGGCAGAGGGGTCCCCGCCGGCGGCGTGCGCGTCGAGCTCAGGGCGGCGCCTGTCAGCGCTCGCGCGTCAGCGCATACGCGATCAGCTCGCCGATCCGCGACAGGAACTCGGTGCTGATGCCGGGATGGAAGCGGTTCGCATCGCTCGCACCGATCGCCAGCAGGCCGAGGGTCCCTTTCGGGCCCAAGGGAGTCAGCGCCACCGACCCGATCTCGATGGTGTCCTTGCCGAACAGATAATCGCGCTGCGTGTCGCGAATCTGGCCGCAACGCGGCTTGCCGGACTGCAGCAGGGTCTCGAAGCTCTTGACCTCCGGGGCCGTGAGCGCCGCGGCGCGCAAGAACTGCGGTGCCTGCGGCTGCAGTGAGGGCGCCTCTTCGATGAACAGCACCAGCACGGCATGCATCGCCTCGAAGTCCTCGCGCAACGAGGTTTCGATCGCGTCGACCGTCTGCCCGAGGCCCTGCGCCCGGATCAGGCGCTGGCTCATGCGGTGGATGCGATCGGCGAGCAGATCGTTGCCGCGCGCGACGTCGATGAATTCCTTCAGCTTGCGTTCGAGCGACTGGTTGCGTTCGCGCAGCACCTCGACCTGGCGCTCCACCAGGCTGACCGTCGCGCCGCTGTCACGCATGTGCGGCAGGCGCAGCTTGCCGAGCAGGGCTGCATGGCGTTCGAAGAAATCGGGGTGGGCCTGCAGATAGTCGGCGACTTCCGCATCGCTCAAGCTCACGGTTTTGAGTTCGCGTGCATGGTTCGTGGTCACTGATGCTTCTCCCGTTGATTGTATTGTCCATAAGTGGTGGGGCGCGTGTGCGTCGACCGTCGGTGCGTCACATATTGGTACGTCAAATGTCGACCGCTCCCGTGAACACGACCGCCGTCGGCCCCGTGAGCCAGAGGTGTTCGCCGGGTCCCGGCCAGGATACGGTGGCGCGGCCGCCGGAAAGATCCACGGCGACCTCGGCATCCAACAGGTTGCGGCGCCTGCCGACCGCGACCGCCGCGCAGGTCCCCGTGCCGCAGGCCAAGGTTTCGCCCACGCCTCGCTCGAAGACGCGCAACCGAATGTGCCCGCGGTCGACCACCTGCATGAAGCCGACGTTGGCCCGGCGCGGAAAGCGCGGATGATGCTCGATGGCGGGTCCGAGCGTCGCGACCGGCGCCGTCGCGATGTCCTCGACGCAGAGCACCGCATGCGGATTGCCCATCGACACCGCGCCGATCTCGATCTCGGCCGCGCCCACCTCGAGCACATAGCTTAGGGCTTCCTCGTGCGCCAGCAGCGGCACCGAGCGCGGATCGAAATCCGGCACGCCCATGTCCACCGACACCATGCCGGCGTCGCCCACCAGGGCGTGCACGGTGCCTCCCACGCTGCCCATGCGAATGCTGCGGCCGAGCTCGGGGGCTCGCGCATGCAACAAGGCGGCGATACAGCGCGCACCATTTCCGCATTGCTCCACCTCGCCGCCGTCGGCATTGAAGATGCGGTAGAACACGCGTTCCTCTTCGAACCGTGGGGCTTCGAGCATCAGAGCCTGGTCGAAGCCGATGCCGGTGCGGCGGTCGGCCAGGGCTCGCAAAGTGGTGGAGTCGAGCCGCTCGCGGTCGGCCGCGGCGGGGGCGTCGAAGACGATGAAATCATTGCCGAGGCCCTGCATCTTCGAAAACTCGATGCGCATGGGCGCGAGCATATCTTAAGCATGCCAAGCCCGCGAGTTCGGGTTACGATGAGGCATTGATCAACCAACACGATGGATCGTATGCGCCACATCATGATATTGAATTCGAAAGGGGGTTGCGGCAAGAGCACGCTCGCAACCAATCTTGCAGTGTTCTTCGCCCGCGAAGGACAAAAGGTTTGCATCGCCGATTACGACGAGCAGCGCTCGAGCCTAGACTGGCTCAGCCAAAGACCCGCCGATCTGCCGGCGATCAGCGGCGTCGCCGCGTTCGAGCAGGGCATACGCCACGCGCCCCGCGATACGGAGGTCCTCGTGATCGACGCGCCGGCGCGTGTGCACGCGACGGAATTGAACGAACTGGTCCGCCGCGCCGACACCATCATCGTGCCCGTAATGCCCTCGAGCATCGACATGCAGGCCTGCAATCACTTCATCCCCGAGCTCCTCGAGATCGGCAAGGTGTCGCGCCGGCAGGCGCGCGTCGCGCTGGTCGCCAACCGGGTCCGTGAACACACGCTGATCTACGAGGAGCTCGGCGAGTATCTGTCCAAGCTCAAGGTGCCGTATCTCGGGTTCTTGCGCGAGGCGCAGAACTACGTGCGCGCGTACGCGCGCGGCATGGGAATCATGGAGCTGCCGGAGTATCTCGCGTGGCCCGACTGGAAACAGTGGAAGCCGATCACGGAGTGGCTCGGCAGCAAGCGCAGCCTGCCGGCGGCGTAGCAGAAACCCGGCGGCCTAGGAGAAACCCGGCAGGCCCTCTCCGAGGCGCGGCGCGGTGAGGCTCGCGCGTATGCCTGCATCGAGGTCGTGATACGCGAGCACGACCCCGAGTTCGGTCAGCATGCGTCGGTTGTCGACGCGACGGGACTCGCCGAGAAACGACCATGCCGAGGGCGTCGACACCGTGCGTGCCGTCGCCCGGCTCATGAGCGGCGGCGGCGGCAGGCCCGTGATGCGTGCGACCCTTTGCTGGAACGCGGTCGAACTCTCGTCGTTGCCGTCGGCCACGTTGTAGATGCGGCGATCGGCCCGCGCGACCGATCCCGCGGCGAGACACGCGGTGACGAGATCATCGACGTGGATGCGATTCGTCGGCAGGGCCTCGGCGGGGTCGATGGCGGGTTCCCGCCGCCTCAGTCGCTCGAGCGGCAGGCGCTCGGGGCCGTAGATACCCGACACCCGCAAGATGCACCAAGAGAGGGACCGGCTTGCGGCGAACTCCACGATCAGCCGCTCCGCCGTCACGCGGCGGGCTGCCCGCGCGGTCGCTGCGGCCGTCGGCGTGTCTTCGTCGACGAGGCCGCCACCGTGATCGCCGTAGACACCGGTCGTGCTCAGGTAAACGATCCGCTCCGGCCGGCCATCCACCGCGGCCAGGAAGCGCCGCAGGCGGGGGTCGCCGTCGTCCGTCGCCCTGGGGGGGACGCTGTAATAGACCAGGTGACCGTCGAGTGAGAGCCGCGGCGGCGGCTCGTTCGAATCGAGGTCGAGCTGAATCGCCGTGGCGCCGAGCGCCGCGATCGGCGCGAGACTCGAGGGTCGCGACGCGTAGCCGCAGACGTTCGCGCCGATCTGCCGGCAACGCGCCGCCAACCTCAGGCCGGTGTAGCCGCAGCCGACGATGGAAACGAAGCGCATGCTATGGTGGCCGCAGTGAGAAATCTTGATGCGTGTCAGTCTATCCAAATCCGCCCGGGCTTTCAGTGCCGGTACCGCGCAATCGCTGCTCGACGCCGCGCTCGCCGCCGGCCTGAATCTCCCGCATAGCTGCAAGAGCGGCAATTGCGGCTCCTGTCGCGCGCGCTTGCTCGCCGGCAGGGTCGACTATCCGGTCGGGCGACCGCTCGGGCTGTCGGCTGCCGAGATCGCCGAGGGCTACATACTGCTGTGTCAGGCGCATGCCCGCAGCGACGTCGTGCTCGATCCGGTCGAGATTCAGTTTGCGGACGAGGCCGTGGTCAAGCGCCTGCCGGCCCGGATCGAACGAATCGTCGATTTGTCGCACGACGTGAAGGCGCTGTTCCTGCGTCTGCCCGCCGCGGAGGAATTTCGGTTCGAGGCAGGGCAGTACGTCGACGTCATCCTCTCGGGGGGCCGGCGCCGCAGCTTCTCGATCGCCTGCCCGCCGGGTGCGGCGAGACTGCTCGAACTGCACGTGCGGCGTGTCGTGGGCGGTCAGTTCACCGACGCGCTGTTCACGAAGGATATGGTCCGCAGCCTGCTGACCATCGAGGGGCCGCTCGGACATTTCGTCTATCGCGCGGCCGAGAACGGTCCGCTGCTGTTCATCGGCGGCGGCACGGGAATCGCCCCGCTGTTGTCGATCGCGCAGGATCTCGCAGGCCGCGGCATCGATCGGCCGCTCCACTGGTATTGGGGCGTGCGCAGCGAACGCGATCTCTATGCGGAGCGCGAGCTGCGTGAGCTCTGCGCGCGTCGCCCGAACTGGCGGTACGTGCCCGTGCTGTCGGAGCCCTCGCCCGCCTGGACGGGCCGGCGCGGCTGGGTACACGAAGCCGCGATGAGCGAGCTCGCGAACCTGGCTGATTGCGATGTCTACGTGAGCGGCCCGCCCGCGCTGATCGCCGCCGTGCGTCGGGACTTTCCCGCCCGTGGCGTCGATCCGGCGCGGCTGTCTGTTGACTCCTTCGATTATGCGCCCGCGTGAGGTGCGCGCCGGGCGTCAGGCCGGCGTCGCTCTACGCCAAGTGAGCAGCGCGGCGAGCAGATCTCGATCCTGCGCCGAGGCGGCGGTCAGCAGAGGCGCGTCGAGACCGCGGGCTTTGAGTCCCGCGCCGATACGCTCGCTCGCAACGACCCATAACGCCCGATCCGCGGCCATGCGCAGTGCGGGTGTGGCGAGGTCGAGGTAATTCGCTCCGATCTCGAGACTCGTCGCCGTGATGACCTGGATCCGCCCGGCCGCGAACCCCTGCTCGAGTTCCGCGAGTTCACGCGCACTCGGCGTTGCCGCGCGCCGTTCATAGACATCCGCGCTCTCGACCACGGCGCCGCGCCGGGTGAGTTCGGCGGCCAGCACGTCGCGCCCGCCGGCGCCCTTGACCAGGAGAATCCGCCGCCCGCGCGGATCGCGCAGGCGCGGATGGGCCAGCAACCCCTCGCTGTCGGCCGACTCGGTGGCGAGGATGGCAACGCGGTGCCCGAGATCGCCGAGCGCACGCGCCGTCGCCGGACCCACGGCGGCGAGATCGGGTAGCCGATCGGTCGCGAGCAGCGCGGCCCCGAAGCGCACCGCGTTGGGGCTGATGAAGACGATCAAGTCGTAGTCGCCGATGCTTCGTAAGCTTGCGCGCAATCGCTCCGGGTCCGTGCGGGGCAGTACTTGCGTGGTCGCAAATCGATGCGTGGTCGCCCCGTGTCCCTCGAGCATTAGGCACAAGGGCAGTGCTTGATGCTCGGGGCGCGTGACCAGCACACCGACGCCGGCCAGGGGTCGCGCCGACACGCTAGTCCCGCACGCTCGTCAGTCCGTTCGCAGCCGCGTCAACAACGCAGCCGCGCCCGCCTCCAGCACGCGCGTCGCGAGGCCCGCGCCGAGCGCCGCGGCATCGTCGGCGCGGCCGGCGACGGTATCGCGCCACAGGCGCGAACCGTCGGGTTCCGCAACGAGGCCGTCCAAGTGCAGCCGGTCGCCGTCGAGCGCGGCGTGGGCCGCAATCGGAGATTGGCAGCTTCCGCCCAGGCGGGCCGAAAACGAGCGCTCGGCATCCATGACGATGCGCGTCGGGCGATGTTCGAGCGGCGCCAGGCGCGCGAGGGTTGCGGCGTCGTCGGCGCGACATTCGATGCCGATGATCCCCTGGCTCACGGCAGGCAGCGACTCGCGCGGGCTCAGTCGCGCGGTGATGCGCGATTCCCAGCCGAGACGCTCGAGACCCGCACAGGCGAGCACGATCGCGTCTAGCTCGCCGTCGTCGAGGCGGCGCAGGCGCGTGCCTACGTTGCCGCGCAGGGCATGAATGGAGAGGTCGGGGCGTGTCGCCAGCAGTTGGGCCTGACGCCGTAAACTCGAGGTGCCGACCCGTGCGCCTTGCGGCAGGGCGGCGAGGCTGGCGGCCGCTCTGCCGACCAATGCGTCGCGTGGGTCCGCCCGCTCGAGGACGGCGCCGATGACGAAACCGTCGGGAAGTTCGTAGGGCACGTCCTTCATGGAGTGCACGGCAAGATCGGCGTGGCCTTCGAGCATCGCCACTTCGAGTTCCTTGATGAAAAGACCCTTGCCGCCGATGGCCGCGAGACTGCGGTCCTGGATGAGATCGCCCTTCGTCGACATCGGCACGAGCTCGACCTCGATGCCGGGATGCGAGTGACGCAAGAGCTGCGCCACGTGCTCTGCCTGCCACAGCGCGAGCTGACTCTTGCGGGTGGCGATGCGCAGCGCCGACGTCGTCATGATATGTGCTTCACTTCGGTGGTTGCCGGCTCAAGGCTTGCCGGCGGCAAACAGCGCCGATTTCAACCGATAGATCGACGAGATGTCCTCGTCGCCGTATCCCTCGTCGATGAGTTTCGCATACTCCGCGAGCGTCGATTCGACCACGGGCAGGCGCACCTCATGCGCTGCGGCCATGTCCCGGCAGATGCGCAAATCCTTGTCGTGCAGCCGGACGCGAAATCCGGCGGGAAAGCGCTCGTTCGCCATGAACGGTGCACGGTTCACGAAATACCAGCTCGACCCGGCCCCCTTGCCGAGCGTGTCGATGAGTCGGTCGAGCGGCAGTCCCTCTGCCTTGGCAAAGGCCATCGCTTCGGCAACGGCCTGGATGATGCCGGCGCACATGATCTGGTTGGTCGCCTTGGCCGCCTGCCCGGCCCCGGAGCTGCCCATGAAAGTCACGGTGCGGCCGAGGTGCTCGAGCAGCGGCTTGGCCTCGGCGAACGTCGCCGCATCGCCGCCGACCATGATTGCGAGACTTCCGGTGCGCGCGCCCTCGACGCCGCCGCTCACGGGGCAGTCTAAGAATCCGACGCCGGATGCCCGCGCCAGGGCGTGCATGTCTCGAGCCGTTCCGGCGCCCACGGTGGAACAGTCGATGACCAGCGCGCCAGGCCTCAAGCCCGGCAGCAGCCCGGCCATCACCGCGCGCACGTCGCCATCGGCCGAGACACACAGGACGACCGCATCACAGGCGGCCGCCAGCGACTCAAGATCGTCATACGCCGTCGTCGCCAGCTCAGTGGCGAGGGCAGTCGCCTTGTCCGCAGTCCTATTCCAGATGCCGACGAGCGCGCCGGCGCGGTGCAGATTGCGTGCCATGTGGGCGCCCATGGCACCCAAGCCGACGAAGCCAGTTCGCATGGATCCCGATGCTCAGGAACTTGGATTGCAGGTCGTGTCGACGTCGCGCTTGGCGTTGAGCCGTTCGGTGTCGATTTCTTCGGAGGTGAGGTATTGCTTCTCGCCGTCTTCGCCAAGCTTGTAGAGACGGCGGCCCTCGATCAATTTCTTGTAGCGCTCTTGCGCGTCGGCGCATTGCTTTGCGCGCGCCGCCTCGACGTCCTCGTCCACCGCCTTTTTCTCCTGCGGCGTGACGCCAGCCGGGGTCGTTGCGGAGGTGCGTGCCGGCGCCGGTGCGCCCGGCGGAGTCGCGGTCGGAGCGGCATGGCTGCCGGGCAGGTCGACGATTTCGGCGTGAACGCCGTCGGGGGGGCGATCGCCGTACTGGACTTTGCCCTGGGCGTCGGTCCACTTGTAGACGATGGCGGACGCATGGGAGGACCAAACGACGAGTGCGGCGCACAACAAGAGGCGTTTCATGCTCGGCTCCCTCTGACACAGCGGGCGTTCTGCCAACAGCGAGGTCTTTTAAAGAGCGCGCGACCCCGACTCGCCGGTTCGGATGCGCACGGCCTGTCCCAAATCCGCCACAAAGATCTTACCATCGCCGATCTTGCCGGTGCGAGCGGTCTCGATGATCGCCTCGACCACGCGATCCACTTGATCGTCGTCGACCGCCAATTCGAGCTTGACCTTCGGCAGGAAATCGACGACGTATTCGGCCCCGCGATACAATTCAGTGTGGCCTTTCTGCCGCCCAAAACCTTTGACCTCGGTCACGGTTATGCCCTGTACTCCCACATCGGCCAGCGCGGAGCGAACATCGTCCAATTTGAACGGCTTGATGATCGCAATGACCATTTTCATGAGGGCAAACTCCTATAGTTCATGGAGGAGCCTATATTTCATAGGCTGGCGCGTCCAGTCGCGTGATTCTTGTCAGAAAAAGGGATTTCCGCACGTATTGCAGCATGGAGAAATCCGAGTTTCTGTTGTATAAACGCATGGCGTCTTGCGCCGGGTGCGGGTATTAAAAAACGGCGAGGATCCTCGGAAGGACCCTCGCCGCCGGAATATCGCACCGACGGGGGAGTTGGCTGGCTTGCCGGCGCGAGATGCTCCTAAATCTTCAGCAGTTTTGCCTCGCTCGATCGCAGGCGAGGCCGCTGGGTCCTCGCATCCACATGCTTTTCCATCCGATCATCGTCGCTCCCATCGTCCATCGTCTTAAGGACAATCGCGGCGGTCGCTGCCCGCCAACCCATCAGATCGCATCGGGCCCGGTTTCGCCGGTGCGTACCCGCAACGCCTGTTCCAGCTCGAGTACCCACACCTTGCCGTCACCGGTTTTCCCGGTCCTCGCCACGTTGCACACCGCTTCCATGACCTGTTCGGCAATCGAATCGTCGACGGCCAGCTCGATCTTCGCCTTCGGCAAGAAATCGGTACTGTATTCGGAGCCGCGGTAAACTTCGGAGTGGCCTCGCTGCCGACCGTAGCCATGGACCTCGGTGACGGTGACGCCTTGGATGCCGATATCGGCCACGGCTTGTCGCACTTCGTCCAACTTGAACGGCTTGATGATTGCGGTAATGAGCTTCATACGTCCGTTCCGCCCATGACCGTTTGATCGAATGCCCCCACCGAGTCCCGCGATTTACTCCTAATTTGTGATGCAGCTTCCGTGCCAGGAGGGCATATTCAGACAATCAAAGGCTTATCGAGGGTACAATAGGGTACTTGCACCGGGATGGCGCGTCATCCCTCAATCAGTGCGTTATCGAAGTGCGACGTGATGGAAGTGCCATTCGATCCCGTAATACAGAGGTGTCCATGAGCTTTCTGAATTCGAGTGCTCTCGATGATTTGGCCCGCCGCTTGGCTGAATCCGTGCCTGAGACGTTCCGCGCCTTCGGGCGAGATCTCGAGGGTAATTTCAAGGCGGTTCTGCAGGCGCAACTCAGCAAACTCGACCTGGTCAGCCGGCAGGAATTCGACGTCCAGGCGGCGTTGCTCATGCGGTCGCGCGAACAACTCGACGTTCTCGAGGCGCGCGTCAAGGCGATGGAGGCGGCGCTCACGCCGCAATAGCGGATTTTTCCACGTCTGCGCCCGAAATCCTGCGGGAACTCGGGCGGACCGCAGGCTACCTTCGCCCTATGGCCAAGGATTCTGCCGTCAGCACGGTTTTGAGCCGGGCGCCCCTCGGGCTTGCGGCTCCGCTCGTGCGGGTCGAAGTTCACTTAGGATCGGGCCTGCCGACGTTCAACATCGTCGGCCTACCCGAGGCGGTCGTGCGTGAAAGCAAGGAGCGGGTCCGCTCCGCGATCCTCACGGCGGGGTTTGATTTCCCGGTCGCTCGAATCACCGTCAATCTGTCGCCGGCGGATCTGCCGAAGGAGGGTGGCCGATTCGACCTGCCGATCGCGCTCGCGATCCTGTCCGCGAGCGGGCGGCTCCCCTCGACGTCGTTTGCCCGACGCGAGTTCTACGGGGAATTATCCTTGGGCGGCCAGTTGCGCGAGACCGGGAAATTACTGCCTGCGCTGATCGCCGGCATCCAGGCCGGCCATCACCTCGTTCTGCCGACCGCGAACGCCTTGGAAGCCGGCCTGCTGCGCTCGCCGCGCCTTCATCTTGCACCCCATCTGCGTGCCGTCTGCGACTCGCTGGTCGGGACCGCAACGCTCGAACCCGCTGCGCCGATGAGTTTCATCGAAGCGGCCGGAATACCCGACCTTGCGGACATCCGCAGCCAGTTCGCGGCGAAGCGCGCCCTCGAAATCGCCGCCGCCGGGGAACATGGCTTGTTGCTGATCGGTCCACCCGGGACGGGCAAGACTCTGTTGGCTCTGCGGTTGCCCGGCATCCTGCCGCCGCTCGAGCGATCCGAGGCCCTCGAGGTGGCCAGTCTGGAATCGGCCGCCGGCCGCCGTCCCGCGGCCCATCGCCGCCGGCCGTTTCGCAACCCGCAGCATACGGCCTCCGCGGCCGCCTTGATCGGCGGTGACGGCTTTCGGCCTGGCGAGCTGTCGCTGGCTCATCTGGGAGTGCTGTTCTTGGACGAACTGCCGGAGTTCGCGCGCGACGCGCTCGAGGCCCTGCGCGAGCCGCTGGAGAGCGGCGTGGTCATGGTGTCGAGGCTGCGGCGAAGTTGCGAGCTCCCCGCGAGATTTCAATTGATCGCCGCCATGAATCCCTGTCCTTGCGGCTACCAAGGCGATCCGCGCGGACGCTGCCATTGCACCGAAGGCCAGGTGCGACGCTATCGACAGCGTCTGTCCGGGCCGCTCGTCGATCGGATCGACGCTCACGTCGAGTTGACGGCGCTCCCGCCCGAAGCGCTTCTCGACGACGACCGAGAGCCGGCGGAAACGTCCGCGGTCGTGGCGCAGCGCGTCGCGGCCGCGCGGCATCTCCAACTCGGGCGTCAGGGTAAACTCAATGCACGGCTCTCGCCCCGGGAGCTTGAGCAACTGTGTCGATTGGACGCGCCCTCCCGCGACTTGCTTGCCGCGGCGATCGCGCGCTTGGGGCTCTCGGCGCGCGCCTATCATCGCGTCCTGAAGCTCGCGCGCACCTGCGCCGATTTGGCCGGCGATAAGTCGATCGGCATACGGCACGTATCGGAAGCGGTGCGCTTGCGCGTGCTCGATCGTCGGCCGGCGACGATCGAGTCGCGGGTCGAGTAGCGGCAAACGATTACTTGTTCAACGACACCATGTAATCGACCGCGGACTTGATCGTGGCATCGGGCCACGTCGTTCCGCCGCGCGCGGGCATGTTGCGGATTCCCGCCAGCGCATGCGCGTACAGTGTCTCCTTGCCCTGCGCGATACGCGGGCCCCAGGCCGCGTGATCGCCTACCTTCGGCGCACCGTTGATGCCGAGCGCATGACAGGACGAACAGACCTGGGTGAATGCGGCCTCGCCGGTCTTCGGCACGTCCATGGCGGGCGCCGCGGCGGGCGGTGCATCGAGTGCCGCGAGCGCAGCGTTGTCGTGGCCCGCGATCGCTTCGTGTGACAGCGGCGCGATGTTCTTGTCCACTTCCGCGAGATGCATCGGTTCGGTCAGCTGGTGCTCCAGCTGCTGATCGCCGAGGGAGCGAGCCGCGACGAACAAGATGATCGCGAACACCACCAAAAAACCCACGATCATCGCAAAATTGTTAAAAAAATGGGTGTCTGACGATTCGGTGTTGGCCACGGCAACTCGCTGAAATGCTGATGAAAACGGTCGAGGGCAAGTCTGAGAGTATAGCGGCACGCACGCGGCGACGGAATACGAGCGTCGGAATACCCGTGGCGCTGGATATGGACTATGCTCGCCGCGAAGGACGCCCGGAGGTCGACGACGAATCCTATGACATTGGCAACACTGCGAAGCTCCTTCGAACTGCTCGAGGCGCCGTCTGACCACGCACGCCGGACGGTGTCGCTGCGCCTCGCCTTGGGTGTGGGGGCCGTCGTCGCGGTCGCGGCCGGGACGCTGCACGCCGATCCTGGCGCGTACCTGCGCGCCGATCCACAGCTCGGTCGCTTGCTGCGCGGCATGGCGCTGATCAAAGCGGGTCTGACGTTAGTGGCGATCCTCTTTCTGTACTGTCGTTTCGCGCGGCCGATCTCTCGGCCGGCAGCGACCGCCTATCTCGTCGGCGTGTGGTTCATGGCGGGCGCCAGCATGATCGTCTGGGAACTCACGCACATCGGTTGGGGTGCGCTCACCTTCCATGCGGGTGAACTCACGGTCCTGCTCGGTGCGTGGCGGGAGAATCGCGCTGTGCTTGCCGGTGCCGGCCGCGACAGCGGCGCTTGAACACCCGGATCCGCGGGCGCCCGTCGGCGGCGTCGTCGTCGGCGGACTCGGCAGCCTCGTGCTGTTTCGCACCGATTGCCGACGCACACGCCCGGATCTTGATCTTGGGTTCACTGCCGGGACAGATGTCGCTGCGCCAGGGGCAGTACTATGCAAAACCGCAGAACACGTTCTGGCGCATCATGGGCGATCTTTTCGACGCGGGTCCGGAAGTTGCGTATGACCTTCGCGTGGCTCGGCTGCAGGAGCGGGGCATCGCCGTGTGGGACGTGTGCGCCTCGGCGCGCCGCGCCGGCAGCCTCGACTCGGCGATCGATCGGGACAGTCTCGTGATCAACGACTTTTTGGGCTTTTTTGCCGCGCACCCCGCCATCGAGGCGGTCGCCTTCAACGGTCGCTTGGCCGCCACCGTGTATGCGCGCTCGGTGGTGGGCCGCCTCCCAGCCACGGCGGCCGCGCTGCCCACCGTGCTATTGCCGTCGACGAGCCCCGCCCACGCCGCGATGCGCTACGCGGCAAAACTCAGCGCTTGGTCCGTGCTGCGCGCGCGTCTCGCGGCGCCTTCGACGTCCACGAGACCGACGGCCGCCTGAGCGGGGGACGAGCCGCTATCATGGGAGCATGCATGAGCACTCCCGCAGTCTCGTCATCGTCGCCAATGCCGACAGCCAGGATCTATCGCTGTTCGCGAGCCTCGGCCAGGGTCGTCTCGAAGCGCGCCGCCGCGTCGTCGTGAACGAACCCGCGCGCGTGGGCAAATCCATGGTCTTGGCCGTCGCGCCAGCGCGCGGTGTGTTGTACGCCGGCCATCTCAGCGGCGAGAGCGAGTCATCGGTCAGCTCGCTGCGTATCGATGCGACGAGCGGTGAGCTGGCACTGCTCGGTCGAGTGCCAGTGGCCGACAGCATGTCCTACCTCGCCGTGGACCGTGCGGAGCGATTCTTGCTGGGCGCCTCGTACGGCGGCAGCATCGTGACCGTGAATCCGATTGCTGCCGACGGCGCGGTCGCGGCCTCGCAACGAATTCTTGCCACCCGGCCCAAGGCGCACTGCGTGCTGCCCGATCCGTCCAACCGTTACGTGTTGCACACGAGTCTCGGTGCTGATTTGCTCTACCAACAGGTATTCGACGCCGATGCCGGCACGCTGACGCCGAACGTTCCGCCGACTTTCAGCGTGACCCCCAACTCCGGACCTCGGTTCATCGTGTTCGCGCCGCAGGCGCACGTGGTCTACGTCATCAGCGAACTCGACGGCTCGATCTTCGTGCTGCCGTTCGATCCCGACCGCGGGACGCTCGGCTCTCCCGTGCAAGTCGCCAGTGCGCTGCCGCCCGGTTTCTCGGGAAAGATCTGGGCCGCGGATATTCATGTCCGTCCGGACGGCCGGTTCTTGTACGTCTGCGAGCGAACCAGCAGCACGGTCACTGCGTTCGCGGTCGACGCACGGGACGGCCGCCTGACTCCGCTCGACAGCTACTCGACGGTCACCCAACCGCGCGCGTTCGCCATCGACCCGTCCGGGACTGTGTTGATCGTCGCGGGCCAGCTCTCGAACAGCATCCAGACCTTCACAATCGACGCCGCCACCGGCCGGCTCGCGCCGGTTGCCGAGTATCCCGTCGGCCGCAATCCGACCTGGGTCGAGATCGTCGCGCTGCACTGACCTCGGCCGGGGAGAATCCTCCCGCGCCCGGGAATGCGGTCGTCTGTCGAATCTGAGTGGACGATCAGGGAACCGGGTGGACGATCAGGGAGCAGGGCGGCTACTATCCACGGCCCCGAGCACGCGCCCGTAGCTCAGCTGGATAGAGTACTGCCCTCCGAAG
>Ga0116229_10000669_pt1 | contig 48200 bp, 28 predicted proteins | sample S1TSphgellanicum_3_FD_87313 | JGI IMG/M metagenome (GOLD analysis project Ga0116229, IMG submission 87313) | Host-associated microbial communities from peat moss isolated from Minnesota, USA - S1T2_Fc - Sphagnum magellanicum MG | ecosystem: Host-associated > Plants > Peat moss > Unclassified... | reverse complement strand
GTGTTATGGAGTGCAAGAAGGAGGCCGCGCGAATGATGGTGATGAATGGTGCTGTATTGATGAAGGAAGGTGGAAGGAACGAGGGCGGGAAGAGGACAGAAGGTGGTGGTGGGCTGATAGCTGTGGAGGTCCAGATGAATTGATCGGGAATGTAGATGTGAGACAGAGAGAGAGAGGTAGAGAGCTGGTTTTGGCAGAACTTGGCTGGTTATTGTATTTTTCCGTTGTGCCAGCAGCTTGGCCAGGTAGCTTTGTAAAGGATTTATGAAAGGTTAGTGTCGAGGTATGATGAGGATTTGAGGGATTCGAGCCTTAGAAGGGGTGTGCATGTCAAGGAGAGTGAGTATTAGGGATGAGGGACTTGGGTTGTAGTGCCTTGCATCTGTGATGTTGGCTGTGGTCTGAGTGAGTATTAGAGGTCAACGGGGAAATCCTGAAGGTGGATAGAATGAGTATATCGAGTGAGAATGTGGAAAGGATTTGAGACTAGTAGTGTTGCTAATCATTTTGCATGAGAGTCAGTCTCTTCGAGTAGCATTAGCAAGCGTGGTATAGACTGTTCAGAGTCAGGTGCTTTCAGATTACATTTTGGACTCGAGGGTAATCAGATCATAGGTTTTTAGTCCAGCAAAGTGAAGGAAAACATGCATTGTTGCATTCTGTGGGGGATCGGGTTAGAGGCTCAAAGGATCGAGTGAACACCGAGAGCTCTGACCTCAAAGGCCATACCTTAATAGATGTTTGATTTTTGATGAATACATTGGATCCAGAAAGATTGTGCTGTCTGGAGATTTTCATGAAAGGCAAGGTGTAAGTTTTGAATTTGGTATTCTGTTCCGCTGATTTGTGAGTGTATGAGTTGTTCTTGTTCAAAGATCAGTGAATGCATGTAGAAATATTCTGAGATGAGTTTGGAGAGAAAGGGTCAAAGAGAATGGTTTGACTCGGAAGATCAGAAGGGAGACCACTCTGCTTAGACCCATTCTGGGAGTCAAGTTTGTTGTTTCGTCTTGTCACCCTCTCTTTTGGTTAAAATACCTTTACTTGTTCAAACTTTTACCATACTTGTCAAGTTACCACTGTTTCTAATGAACTTGTGAGAGGTAGTGAAAAATTTGTTAAAGAATAGGTTGAACTTGTTGATCCTTCATTTATTTAACTAAATAGTATAGTAGAACCTTTGGAATTCTAATTTGTTAATTACCTCTTACCCCACACCAAATAGGTATAAGTTAGGAGATTATTTTGATTTCAAGTACCCTGCATGCTACAAAATATTCACAACACCCATAACGACCTTCGAAAAAACACTTGATCCACAGAAGACTATAGTAGTGATAGGCCTTTAGATTTTGAGTCAAGTTGAATCTGTGGAAGAAGTAGGTGCTGAACTTGTCAAAGGAGCCATCAACCAACCGGTTGCAAAAGATCAAGCTAATTTAGGACTTTGAGCTAACATTTCAAGGATGAAATGTAGTTTTCAAAAGGGGATAATGTTACCCATATTTAATAATAGGTGATCTAATAGGTTATAGATTTAGGTAGGTTGTTAAAATTAACATTTGATCTAACCTATTATTTAACCTAACTGGTTACTAAACCTGATAGGTAATATTATACTAGTTTAGTAGATAGGTTGGCAGGTAATCAACTGGTAGTTTTTAGAATAGGTGGTAGAATAGGTAGTTGAACAAGTAGTAAAACATAGTGTAGTTTTTTTGAAATTTTGGATTGTTAGTTTAAGTATTGGCTAATGATTGTTTTAATAGTTAGTCATGATTGTTTTATTTTTGAATTAGCTAGTATAAGACTAGATGGACAAACATGTTTGAGAAGAGACCTTTGATTTCATTTTGATTTTGTGTTTTTATTTTTCACTTTGAAACATGAAGCATTTTATTTTCAGTCAACTTTTTTGAAGCTTTGAGTAATTTGTGTACATGTTAGTTTAGGAATTGTAATTAGTTTTAGTTTTGTTAATTTAAATGTACCTGTTGCTGTTTTAAGAACTTGTTGCTGGAAAAAAATCAGAAGTTGAAAAAACTTAATAAAAATAGGAAAACCCGTTAACAGTGTGTGACTTCTTATCAATTTTTACATAACAACCATGGACGAAACCCTTAGTCTGAAGTGAATTCCATCTCAAGGTTATGAACTGATACCAGTCTATCCGGGAGTTAAAATGTCTTTGAAGACTCACCACTGTTCTCCATCAGCTTTGATGATTTCAATCTCTTCATGGGGACTCAAACCAATACGAGCTGGTACACAGACTGAATATCGACCAAGACCCCAAAATTCGCTACCTCCTTGCAGGGGGAAGTGAAGAAACTTGGAACTAAACGCAGTGTAAACGAAGCAAAACGCACACCTACTGACGCTTCGTTTTACAGTCGCAAACAAAGAATGCTAATGTATGGTAAAACACCAAAACTTGCACCTGATGTGACTGTCCCCGACCTGTCTGGGGACAGAGCCTTAAAGGAAAAAGGGTATAAGCAATAGACACCCCAGCCTCCAGGGCCACACGCAAAAGACATGCTTATGGGCTTTCACTAATGCAATTCTTTAAAAGAATTCAAAAGCACTGATCTGAACAATCTCTTTGGACACAGATTTTTTCTTCACTCATGGGCACAAGCCTATAAGGCTATTGTAACATTTAAGTGTCTAAAGAGAACACCTCAAAACAATCCAAGGTCCAAATTAAAAAAATCTCATTCACCGCTTGTTATAAAATTTAATTAATCCTAGACCTTATATATTTGTGAATTCTTTTCCACTGATATTAGAACACTTAGACATATACAGACCATGTTTTTATTTTCACAAAATTTTCATACAAAAAAATTGGCCATTTTTTTTCTTCCAGAAAACTAGGAATTTACATTTAAAAAATTCCAAAGTTTTCAATCCAAAAAACTACAAATTATCTTGGAAAGAAAAAACGCTGATAATGACAGGGCTAATAGAAAATGGTCAGTGAAGTTCCCAAAAAATGAACTCACAGAGTTCACACAGTAACACCTGGTGACTCGGTGGGCACCATCTTTTGGGTAGTCTCTCCCTTAAAGGGAGAGCCAATAAATACATTTCATTGAAAGGAAACCATGGCTACGAATCCGCGTTTCTCTGTCATTTATTTTCGGAGTGTCGTGTTTTTCCTCCTCGGGAGTCTAATTATAATTCCATGCGCACGCACGAACGTGCCGAAAATTGAGGAGATACGGCGGGGATCGGCTGTCTTTGCTGCAGTGGCTACATTGGTGCGAACGTCGGAGTGCACTGCACGAACAGCCATCAGGTGTACGTGCTCGATCGATCACCTTCGTCTTTCGTTGTGGCATTCCAGGCTTGGTTTGCTCTTTGGAAGCTCGTTTCTCTTTGTAAGTCAAATCTTCCTTTTTAACGGCGGCCTGTCATGTGTATGATTTTTGAATTGTCCTCATGTTTATAGCGTGGAACCGTGTTGTTAGAGTTGTTTTATACTGGAGGCAAGAGTGAAGGAAATTTGTGTGCAGGTCTCCACGACGTATCACAGTACTTAGTGTAGCATTGTCAGCGGATCGCATATTTCCGACGTGAGACGACAGCAAAAAGACAATCAAATGCTTTAAAACGAAACAGCTGGTCAAGTACTCTCAACAAGGATTTCTACGACCGGGGCTTCTGCATCTGGAGACGATCATATTTCTGTAGGAAGGCGGTTTTTGCGAGTACGATGCATATATAGGGAGGCGTAATTTGTTATCTTGAGACCAGATCTTGATTTACTCATCTCCTGTTTCTAGGTTGAATAGATTACAAGCCTTAAACGCGGGAGAAGAGAAGCGAGAGAAAATTTACGTGGTATGTCTGAAGTTGAAATCTGCTTTTGCAATTTGCTTCCGAATCTAAGTTGTTTGAAATGATGGTTCCGCCTCGTCGTTTCTGAGAGCAGTCCAAGCTTTTCATAGACGTCCAAACATGCAAAGACCTTAACGATTTTGAAATCATGTCATCATCAACGTCGTCAGAACGTTTGCAATTGTGCCTCCATGGCTGTCCAATTTGGTCTGCGCACATCTTTATCTTTGGGAAGATTTTTCGTTCCCAAAAAATGGAGACAGTGGTTACAGCTCTGTAAAGTTAATTGTTTCTATTTGGCTTGGCATCCGCAGACTTGCAAAGATGCTAAAATCGCAACAAGGAGTCGGCGGACGCCTTGACAGTGCCCAGACTGCAACTCGAGACAAGGCACATCGCATGAGCGGAAGGGATCGTACTAGGGACAAGCTAGAAGATTCTTTTACAAGACATTTGGGATCCAATCTGACAAGAAATGACATGAGGGACGTAGGTACAATCTCTCGCTCTGATCGGTCGAAATCAACTCACAGATCGAGAAGGAAAACCATCGATGGATCGCAAATTGGAGGTCAGATTCCATCACACATACTCGGATACTTGCATGCACTTCTGTATGCGAAATGTTCCCAGGTCTTCAAGGACGTAAGTCAGAAAGAGAGCTCATCATATATGACCTAGATCCTAAACCCAGAACCCTATAGGACTGGGGAATATGGGAAGACTTAGGGTGTCTTTCCATTAGGTTGCTGTGACCACAGTTATACACATTGCAAGCAACAGCCTAATGAAAAGCCATTGGAATGGAGCCTTGTTATTTGCGGCATAGACAGGCGTTCTTCATTGGAAAGTTGCAATGGGATGAAAATATTAAGGTAATCGATGTTAGGAACTCTGGGGGCATTTAACGTGTAGGAACTTTCTTAGGAATTTCAAAAGAACACGTTCACATGAAGAAAATGACAAAGCTCACTCTATGACAGTTCATAGTTTGATCGGTAGAACTCTGAGGTGATTGTGAGCATAACTAACCTGACGGATAGTTGCTGTTGGGGCAGAATCTGTGATCACAACATGGAAAGATATCTCTATAAGGGGCAAGCACCTAATAAACTTGTGGCATGTTTTGACTACGTTTTCAGGGAGATTTGAAGTTCCTCAAGTGTCATATGTTGGCTGTGGGTGCAAGTCACGAAATAGCATTGAACTTGAAGCTGAACATTCATGTCCATCTACACCAGTCAGTGGGAACCATATTGCTGCTGCCTCATGCAGCAAACAGGCTGTGACCCCTTCATCCCTCACTGGCAAGCTTACCAAATCAGTCAGTGGTATCTTTTCAAGGTACCTTGTGCATCCTGAAAATTTTCTGGTACTAAATGCAATCTGATGCTATTTGATTATCAACCCATCATTTGCTAAATATGGGAAGTCTCTTGGGGTTTTCCTCATTCAGACGGTCAACGTCAATTCAACCAGTATCTGCACCAAACTGGGAGGTGGAGTGGGGTCGTTTTCGGGAGCAACATGATCAAGAAATTAAGGACATGAAGCAAATGTATGCTGACCTTCAATCAATCTGCCAAGAGCTCAAGTCGATTGGTTTGCAGCACGATGATGAGACTTCTCCGTATGCCTCTCCTACACAGATTAATGAAAATCATGGCCAAGGGGTTGCAAACGCCCCTCGACTCTCTGCTAAAAGGACTGCACTAAAGGTAAGTCAGTACCCAGGTTCTGGCATAAAACCTTGTGCTTGTGAAAGGGATGTCAATCTGATCAGGAGGTCAAGATCCGTACCACGAATACGTTCAAATGGTTGCACAGCAGCTCTTTTTGCAAAAGAGACAACCATACCAATCAGTATCCCCATCAAAACCTCCAAGGGTCTTGGGGTTCCTACCATAGCACTTTTTGAAGAAATTGTGCAAGGTCAAAAGGCATTCTTGCGCAGTTTTTGTGCCTCCTTGGTGAGGCATGGGGAAACCCGCGTCTCGTTAGAAAATTCCAATATGGATGTAGGGAACAGGGATGCAATAGGGGCACTGGTCAGCAGGCTTCTACCGAACACCTCATTTGCTAAACGCTGGCACCTCAAATACGGGATTGAGGCCTGGGTGAACAGGGTGGTTCTTCAAGAGTTCAGCAGTGACAACAACTATGGACTGCAGCTGAACACTAGAGAAACTTCTGCAGATCGCAAAGAAACCCAGATTTCGTCGTGGGACGAGTTTCAGAAGCTGGCTGTACTAAACCCTACCGATGCCATTGATCCAGATGGCAAGGCTTATCACTGCAACTTTCATATGTTCTGTAACCGAAAGTTTCAAGTGATTCATGATGAATTGCAATGGTGGGATACCTGGCCAGAACCATTGGTGGAGGAATTCCTGGAAGCTATGAAACATGTTTGGCGAGCTCACAAGCTTTCACTTACATTTACGCCTCCAGCTTCCATCTTTTGTGTCAAATCTTCAACATTGTTTGATGCAAAGTTTATGGATCCTTTAGATGCACTGACTGTAACACAATGTGAAGAATTCTCACAGTCCACTTCAAAGGTTGGCTTCATGGTTACACCTGGATATGTAGTTCAAAATTCCATCATCAAGAGCCAAGTGTATTTGATGCCAAGAGCAGGTCTTATCCAGTCATATTCAAATTGAGGGTACTTAATTACCATTTCCAGGCAACAAAGACATGTGTTATAATTTGATGCAACTGCTTGACTTTTGAGTTCCAAATTGCTGTCAAATTGCCACAACAATTGCCATGTATCCGAATAGATCACTAGATTCAGCCTCATGCTGTTATAAGGACCGGGTAGTGTACTTATAGAATCACAACACTACTTATAGAATCACATTATCTCTCTACTCTTAAAACTTAGACCATGATTTGCCCAGTAATCTATTGGTTTGGACTTGTGCCAATGTAGGTGGTTGCAACTATGGACCATGGAAACATCTAAGAAGCGAAGTATGTCAGAAAAGCATGTACTTATTATTTTAGCATTGGCACCAAAAATACAATATAAAGTGCTTATATTTTTGTGATTTGAAAAAACAACTATCTTTGTGTAAAATTGTTCATTTTATAATCCCATTTTTAGATAACGTCATACTTTGTTTAAACTAATTTTGATTGATGTTCTCACAATTTGAAAAAATAAAATTTGTCACAAATTATTTCATGAAAACAATTTATTATTTTCTTTTGTAAACTAAAGCAAGAATGCTCCTGAATAGTTGATAGTGTTTTTAACTATTGCGAATGCTCCTGAATAGTTGATATTGTTTTCAACTTTTGCTTTATTTATTGCTGCAATACAACTTGCACTATCTGTTTGCACTTAGGGTGCACAGCGCATAATTATATCATGAAATGAAAATTATTAATGAATTACCTAGTCTGATGTGCACATTCCTTCAGTGGAGCTTCATAATCAAATTATTTTAATAGTAACACAAATTGAACCAGCCTGCTTTACCTAGACCGACGTGCACATTCCTTCTGTGGAGTCTCATAATCAAATTATTTTAATAGTAACACAAACTGAGCCAGCCTGTTTGAGAAGTCACAACTCGGGTGACTTCTGAACTTTGCTTTTCCTTCTTAAGAGCACCTGTCCTCCACACCTCCTATTTGGGCCTCTACCACTGATTATTTCATCCACCAGAGAGTGTCAATTGTTTCCCAAGCAGCACCTATAAACTTGAAAAATTGCTAGGTAAGGTCCAAATTAGTACCCCCCTGTATATAATTGGGGTATTAGTCCAGGTTTAAAATGGTGACTAACTGTTCTGGAAAAAGAAATTTCATGCAGATAATGAGAAGGGCGGGCGGGGGTATTTTCTTTCTTTTGGGTTTTTTTTGAGGGAGGGGAGGATTTTTGGGGTCTGTTCTCACCATGTTCTCATCATGTTCCCAAGGTGTTCCCATCAGGTTCTGAAAATGTTGCCCAGTTCCCAATGTGTTCCCTAAGATGTGTCCAATAACACTTCATATTTTATCCCATATTGTTTGGCTGTGGTTCAACTTTCATGTAAGTTGTAAAGGGGTTTTGGGGGGAGGGGTTTTGGAGAGAGGGGGTAAGGGGGGTGTAATAGAAGAATGGCAAAGCATGCTTCTATTTTGGGAGGGAAACATATTTAGGGTTCTATGTTGCCCCAAAAGTGAATTGGTGATGGGTCAATCAAATGGCTCCTTATGAAAAACCCAAATGGGTGCACCCCATCACTAATTAATAGAAGCATGAATAAGTAGGTAAGGTCCAATTGGAAGGGTGTTCTTTGCAAGGGGTATTAGCCCAGGCCAAAAATGGTGACAAAGTCTTTTGGGAAGAGAAACTTCATGCAGCCAATGGGAAGGCCCAAGCATGCAATCAAGGTGCCTTGCTCTTTTTCCTTTTTAGGTTTGTTTTGGGGGGGTTGGGCAGAGTTTTTTTTCATTTTTCCCTGGTTCTCAATGTGTTCTCATTATGTTCCCTTTAAGTTCACAATGGGTTCCCACTATGTTCCCACTGTGTTCCCCAAGTTCCCAACATGTTCTCCATAGCACAGGTCTTACTTTTATCCCATATGCTTTGGCAAATGTTGTTCTCCTTTCACCTATATGTGGCCTGTGTTGTTGGCCCAAGTGTTACCACGTCCTCATCTGATTTTTCCTTCCAAAACCTGGTTATTTGGAATTTATTTGAATATTCAGCAGCAGAAATCACTTAAAAATCAATATCTCCCGCATTCTGAATCCAAATCTTACCAAATAAATTCCATTAAATCCTGCTCATCAAGACCTTTCCAACAACACCAAAGGCACATTCCAATTCTTATGAAATTTTCAGCTACGATTTACTTTAATTTTCAGTGAAGAAATCATTCAATATTCAATTACTTTAGCATTGCAAAGTCCAAACGTCATGGAACTAAGCCTATGCACCCCTCCTTGTCAGGAGCTTTCCAAAGACACCAAGACATGATCTGAAGCATCCTGGTTCGGTGGATCTCATAACTACAAAACAAAACAAACTACCTTCCTTCATAGGTAGATAGGTGGGCCAAAGGGGAGGAACTCTATGCTTCAAAATTGAACCTTCTATTTTGGGGAGCCTCCATAGTTTCATGTTTTTTTGAGTGATTGGGCCAATCAAATCGGATTTTGCAAAAAAAAAATAAAAACAAGTTGGGAGGCACTTCATCTAATTAATAGGTACCTCAGCTCTTGGAATGGGATATTAGCCCAGGCAAAAAATGGCAATGAACAGTTTTGGAAAGAGAAATTTTGTGCAGCCAGTGGGAAGGCTCAGCATGCACTCATGGACAGTTTTTTTCTCTTTGAGAGGGTGGGCGAGAGGGGAGAAGGATTTTATTTTATTTTATTTGTTGTTGTTCTTAATGTGTTTTCATCGTGTTCCCTTGAGGTTCTCATCAAGTTCTCAAAGGATTTTTAAAGTTCCCAATGTGTTCTCAAAGACGTTCCTCAGGATGTTCCCAATAGCACCTCAATTTTATCCCATATGGTTTGCCCAAAGTTCAGCTCCCATGGATATAATTTGAAAAGGTGACATCCAGAGGAGCTCTATTTTGCAACTGCAGGTCCAAAGAGCTGCTTCTTTTGGTGCATGCTCAATGATCAAACTGCTGATGGGCCAATCAATATGGCTCCATTAAAAAAAAGAAAAAGTTATGAGCACACCCATGAACTAACTAATATGAATAAAAAATAGGTACTCTAGTTTACTGTACCCTAGTTTAATAGAAGCATGAATAAGTAGGTAAGGAACGACATTACACCCTTAGTTCATGGTCCATTCGCCTAGGCCGAAAATTGTGAAGAACACAAGTAGGCAAAAAAGTTTCTTGCAGCCAATGTGATGAGGCAGTGCTACAGCATTCCAAAGGGGTTCCGGGTTTTCTTTTCTTTTGGGGGAGGGTGGGGATGTTGGATTTTTGTTACTCACATCAAGTTCCCAATGGGTTCCCAATATATTCCCAAAGTTCCCAATAGCTTCTCACTTTATCTCATATCCTTTGCCATAAGTTCCACTCTTGTAACCTTGTAACCTATATAACCAGCCCAAAGGAAGAGATTACAACATATCTATTTTAGGATTGTCCAAAGCTTGATTTTTAATATAATTTGTAATGGGCCAATATAAGACACCCATCACCCAAAAAAAAAATTAAAAAATACTAACTTTGGGATATGAAATACAATAAACTACCTTAATGTTCAATGTTGAGTGGTTCTCTCCTTTAAAAGAACCTTGGACACCAAGTTAAATGCATTTTCTTAATTTGCTGAAACCTTTGGGTAAGGTTCCAAAGAAAAATTGAAATTTACCAAAACATCCAGATAATGTCCATGTTGATTCCCCAAACTGGTTTTCGGCCATAAGAGTTTAGGTCTTTTGAAAAGGATGTAGTTTTGGTTGCATTTAGGGTTTACAATCATAATTAAAATGACAGTTTTTTTAAAAATATTACTAGTATTCAAATAGACACAAAGGAGCATCGAGTCTTTGATTTTGATTCCTTATTCATCATATAGATTGTCATATAAATTCAAAAAGAAAATAACAAATGCAAATAGATGATTTTTTACACATTGCTCAAATTTGAAATTAATGCACAATTATGTTTATAACCAAGCATAAGGATGGAGATACAACAAATCAAAATCTCAAAGTTTAATTGAAAATTTCAAATGAGACTCCCTCATATATATAAGCTTTTGGGCACAAAGACACTAAAACAAACTCAGAAATTTTCGTTTTTTACAAATTCCACTAAACACTTCAATACATTTTAAAACTTTTATCAATAACACATGACAACATCTCACAAGTTGCAGAAATCACCTCAAATCCAACACACAAAAGATCACTCAACATATAACAAAACATGCATAAAGAACTAACCTCAAATGATCCATATCACAACCGCACAAGTTGCAAAATTCACCTCACATACACTAACCCACAAAAGCAAAAGAGAACAAAGTTGACTTCAAACCCAACACAAAATTCATGTCCACTAATCTCAAATGAACAAGATGACATCATCAAAATTGACAAATGTGATTTCAAATTTTGGATATGGCATGATCACAAACAACATTTGATAAACCTCACAAACAACATATGACCATATCACAATTGAGCATTCAACTTTGATAAAATACCATAAGGTTCTTTACTAATAGGCCCATCTTATCATTTGAATATATATTGGCACAAAAGTGAATTGATGGAAGACTTGCATCAAATGCATTGAACATCTTTCCAACAGCTAGAGCACAACTTCAGTCTTGGTCTCATCCACAACACAACACATCCCTCTTGCCCACTTGTTTCTGGACCCAAAACAATCAACACAAAAAATAGCTCAAGAAAACAGCATAAACAAAATATGTGAATGTAACATTTGAATCAAATGGTGTGTTGCAAATATGTTAACACTAAAATAGCTATGAAATTTCAACTTGAAAATAAAGCTTCATTGTGTTAATGAAATTTGGTGGAGGTCACAAGTGGCACCCTCCTTTTGGTTTAACCAAACTTTGTCAATATAGTATAAATGGAACTTGTGAATCTTGAATATCAAAATGTAGCTTAGACAATAGAGATATTTGTAAAATCAAGAAAACAAAATTAATACCCTGAGTTTGGTCATTTAGGGGGGTGAAATTAGTAGAAAATAATTTAAAAATATATTGCATTTAAACATGGAATGAAAATAGGGTGAAACTCATATTACATTGAATTTGTGTGGTAATTTAAGTTTCACCCTGTTTTTTTTTTTTTTTAAATGAGCTTTTTGATTATTGGTGTTATTTTTGTGCTTATTATTATCATAATTAATTTGAATCTTGTGCATTGATATTATGGTACGAAGTTTCACCCTTGATTGATTCAATATTTTTTTTTCATTTTACAAATAGTAAGGTTTGAGGTTGAAATAAGGGATAGTGGGTGAAAAGAAAACCCAAGAATAAGGCCATTTTATGAATTTCTTTAATGTGAAAATTATATTTAATTTTTTCAAATTTTTTGCATGTCACTTTTATGATTATAAAATGCTAGCATTAGTGCCATGTATGGTACCTACTTGGGCATTTTAAAGAAAGCAAGCAATCTATTGGGCATGGATATATAACATCCCAACAAATTTCATTTGTGGGTTCTAATATAAACATTTTAATAATAGCTGATAGTGCCCCCTTAAATGATCACTTTTAATCAAGAATATTTTGAAATTTTAAAATATTACTTATACCATAATGTTCAAGTTTATATTCAAAATTTGCCAAGAATAGTTAGACACAAGTTTTTTTACATTATGCCAAAGGATGTTACAATTGCTTTGAAAAGATTTTTGGGTATTTTCTATTCATTAGATTGATTCAAAAAAAAATTGTATGTTCTCACAATATATCATGAATATTATTGTATAAACAAACTTCAAATTTTCAACACCAATTTAAATAACCATTAAATGAAAACATGAAATATAAAAACTAGTTATGTTTGCTTTTGGCTCCTATTAACATGGCATAAATGACATCCCATAACCTACCCCAATTTAGGTCATTAAAAAATATTAATATTTTTATAATTGTATTAATCTATGATATTTTATTTAATGTAATTCCTCATTCATGGATGAAATTAATCTATGACCATTCTTTGACCATTCTTTTCATCTATAATTAATTATGTTCCATCATTATCCATTTTTTAATCAACATATGCAATTCATCTATATGGATGAAATTCATATAGGTAGTTGCAAATTATGGTGACTCATTTTGTGTGTCATGTTGGACTTTTTAGAAAATGTATTTTATCCAAATACCACAAATGTATGGTAAAATCATCAATTTGATAAATTATTTTATGAATTAAAATTGCAAACTTGAATAAGAACATGTACATAATGATGAAATTTAATAAATATACATCAAACATATAACAATGGACTTTTGAAATGCAATACAAATGGATTATGGTATTGAATTTGCATAAAGATTCAAAAGTATTTTTCAATATAATTTCATCCCAAGATGTCTTTTAAAAACTCAATATGTGATACACTTGGAAAAAAAAACATGAATTCTCAAAAAAAATTACAAAACACTAAATCAACGAATAGATATTTAAAACTTTTGAATGATTAGATTTGGACCTTATTTTCAAATTTTTTTTATTATAGTCATTTTTTTTTGGATTGATATTTTTAAAAAAACATAGATGTCAAAAGGTTGTCTAATTGGGCTCTTATTCATCTAAACTTCATTAATTTATTAATCACCACCAAATCTTTGTTTAACATTGAGTTTTTAAAGGTTTTACACATTTTAATGTTAAAATGTATTTGTTGAAAATGAATCACCTTAACTTGCAACCATCCATCCATCATCATTCACATTTCATTTTCAATGAATGAACTTCATCCACATTGTTCACTTTTCATGTTTCCAATTATTCCATGTTTTAAAATGAAATTATATTTGAACATTTCATACTTTGTGGGCTTGTTTTAAATTATTGTATTGTTTAATTATAGGATCAAGGTTTAAATTTGGTTTTGTTATAGTTTGTTTTAACTCTAATGCATATTGGAAATTCCTCATTTGTGATAGTTTTCAAGTTCCTAACATAAGGTTATGTGCAATAATTGCATCCATGCACCATATGTTATGTATGGTAAACATTCCCATAAATGTGTTTCAATTTGATGTTCCAAGGTCTGAAAGCAAAAGTCTAAAGGTCTCAAGATTTCCAGTTATGAACATTTTTGTCCAAATGTCGAACCAAATTAGGCTTCATATGGAAGCACCTTGCACTTTGAAAGTTGTCCTTACGATCAAAACACCTTTTCTTTTAGGTATGGTACATTCTCGCGTAAATTAAAAGAAATTGCCAAATGTTTTACACAACTTATGTAAATCAACTATAACTTGGTAAACAAAGTAAATATATAATCTTCAATGTAAACATTCATGTGATTACATGTCAAATACACAATGTTTCCAACTCATAAGGAAGTGTAAATCAAACCTCATGACACATTAAAAGTGTTTTTTTAAATTAAAATCATGAATGGATTGAAACATATGTTGGAATCTCAAATGCATTTCAAAATTTGTTGAAAAGTTAATATAAAGATGTTAAGATTTCATGATAAAATAACATATTTGTAAATTCATAAATGGTGATCATAGGTGTTGGAAATTGACAACGGGTCGAGTTAATTTATGTAGTGAGTTACCACTAAGTTATACTCTTTGTTTAATGTATAACTTAAGTAACTAAGAAGTTGATATTTAACACCCGCATTCAATGAACTATTGATCAAGTTACACACTTAATCACACCCATCAAGTGTTGGAAATATTCGTTCTTGTCAACATAAATCCCTTGGTCAAAATATCTACAACCATATTTTTTGTGTTCCAATACACTAACTTAACAAAACCTTTTTTAGTTTTCATTCACACCAAATGACGAGGAATTCCAATATGCATCATGTAAGCATGAAAGATGAGGTTCTTTGATAAACATATTCAACTTTGATTGTTGTCATATATGACATTAGGTTTCATCTATGGAACACCAATGCTCTCAAAAAATGATGAAAGTCACATTGTTTGCTTGGTTGTTTATGAAGTTGCCATATATTTAACTTTTGTTGATGACATAACAATAGAGGTTTGTTTTATGTTTTTTAAATTGAAGCACCATTTCCCAATAAGAAAACATAACTTGATGTGGATTTGCAATCATCCATACTACCAACCCAATCTACATCACAATATGCACACATTTATGTGTTTTCATAAATAATATCATAATCCCCAATATTGGGACATTGATTTTGTTAAACAATGATTTTGGAATACACCTAACCCACATTGTTTCCATCAATTCCTTGGCTATGATAGATGTCCCTTTCACAATGCAACTAAGGGTGCAAACGAGATAACAGGAGCCACACTCGCCTGCTTTTTTACTACTTTTGTGACTACTTTTTAAAAAATATTCTTAAAATATTCTTGAAATAATTTTTCAAAACATCTTTGAAAAAATCTTTAAATTATTTTTAAAAATTCTTCATACTATTTTATTAAGGTTTATGTTAAAAATGTGGCAAAAAATGTTAGTTTCAAGAAATTTCAAATCCATTCACAAGTCCTTTTATTATTTAAAAACAAATATTACAGTGCATAGTGAGTGTTTTTGTTAATTTTTTTACTCATTGGATTAATTTCAAATTAATTCACATGGTCACATGATATATTAAAAATACAAATATATAAAAAAAATCTTACAATTTCAACATCATAAAATTACGACTTTAAAACATGAAAAAACCAAACAAATGTTACACTTGCTATGGTACGTGTTATTGTGATTACACATTTAGCCCCTCATGTTCATGTTGGAACTTTAGTTATGGTTACAGTTTTTTTTAAACATGCCTAGCCCTAGCTAGGGCTTACATTTTCGTCAAAATGCATATGGCCTTTCTTGTTCCTTTCAAAACCCTGGCTATGGCTTACATTGCCATTAGAATGTGCTTAGCCCCTCATGTTCATGTTGGAACCTTAATTATAACTTATGTTTCTTATGAAGCATGCTTGCTATGGGTTACATTCCCATCAAAATGTACCTAGCCTCGGCTATGGCTTACATTATTTGTGAGAGTTATGAACCTTTGAAAACTTTGTGTCAAATTTGGTTTTTTGGTCATATCTTCTTTGTTTGAGCTTTTTTGGATTTGCAGTTTTGGGATCGTATAGATCATAAAGGAATATATATGTGAGAGAAATTTCATATCATTTGGATCTATATTGAGAGAAATCCAAGCATTTAAAGTTTTAATTTCAGTTTTGAAGTCACCTTTTGAAAGTGATAATTCTTTGTGGTCATCATCAATAGAACTAAAATTTTGAGAAGATATAGAAGACATACATCTAATGTGTCTCCCAAAATCTCAAGGAGTTTGGAGTTGATGAGAACAAATTGTAAGTCATTTTGTGTTTAGGTCCCAGTTTGAGGTGACTTCAAGGAAGTAGCAAGATCTCTCATTTTATGAAGTTAAATGAGCTGAAATTTTGAAAGAAGGTAGTAGACATAGTTTTTCATGTTTGACCAAAATTTCAGATGGATCCAAGGTCATATGTGAGCGATGTAGCTTTGCAAAGTTGCTGTGATGGAAGTTTGTTTTGAGAAAACATCAAAACAATTTTTTGAAATGGAGCAAATACAACTTGGGAGAACTTGAAGGAAATAGTTTGAAGATTGGGAAGCGCAAATACATTATCAAGACCTTCATACAAAAGTGTGATATGTAATCATGTACTTAATACCATATGAAATATTATACAAGATACGTACATATATGTAAAACCCATGTATAGTATAAAATTTCATATAATACTCAAGACATACATACATATGCAAGGTCCATCTTGTTCAACCCTAACCTTAACCCTAATCCTATAAACCTAAGGAACGAAAACCCTAATCCTAATCCTAGAAATGCAAGGAAGGAATTAAAATCATTTGTGAAACCCCAAGAAGACATTGAGTGTTGCTTTGAGAAATGGTAGACGATCTTTCTCAAATTGCAATTGAGAAACTAAACAAGAACAATTTCCAAGTGTGGAAGTTTAGGTTTATGAATTTTTTGATGAGGAAAGGCTACTGGGAATTCATAACTGGTGATGAGAAAGAACCTCCTCTCCCAAAAAACCCCACATAACAACAAATTCAAGCCAATAAAACTTAGCATGAAAAAGCAAGGAAAGTCTTGTATTGGCTTTCTATGAGTGTGTCCGATTCCATGATTATGCATATTCAAGATGCAAAATCACCCAAGCAAGCTTGGGATACATTGGTGAAAATGTATATCACCAATACACAAGCCCGCAAAATGCAGTTCAAGCAAGAGTTGCATAATCTAGAGAAAAACAAGATGAACATTAATGACTATTCTACAAAGGTGAAAAACCTTGTAGATGTTCTTGCATATATAGGAGCCCCTGTAGATGATGAAGATTTTAATGGCCGTCACCTTGAATGGACTTGGAAAAGACGATAACAAGTCTCGTACTTCAATTGTAATTCAAAAAACATTTCTTGATTTCCAAGACTTAATAACATTACTTATAAGTGAAAAGATGAGAATTGTTGGTACTTCATCCAATGGAGGATCACAAGAAAGTGTTTTCTACTCAAATACTAATAAAAGTAGAGGTAGAGGTGGTAAAACTTCATTTTGAAGTCGACACGGAAATTTGCATGGTGGACATCATCAACATGAAGGTCAAGCTCATGGAGGTGGACAAGGAAACTTTGGAGGAAAAGGAAGTCGAGGAAGTCATGGAGGTCATGGTGGAAGTCATCGAGGTTAACAACCAAACAACAATTCAAATTGTTATTACTACGGGAAACCTAGGCACGTAGCGAAAAACTATTATCAAAAGGAGCATGATGCACGAAATGGAAAGCTGCAACAAAGGAATTATGCATCAATTAACAATCAAGGTGATGAGTAATTGTTTATGATGCAACACATGGCAAATTCAATGATAGGAGGTGTATAACAATGTTTGGTATATGGATTCTGGAGCTTCAAACCACATGACTAATCATGGAGAATGGTTTAGAGACACAAAGGATTTGAAGACACCGGGGTTTGTGAAAACTAGTGATGACACTACACATCCCATCACACAAATTGGCAAGGTGCCATTGTCCATGCAATATGGGCAAACAAAGTACTTGAAAGATGTACTTCATGCTCCAACCGTAACAAAAAATTTGGTCTTCGTAGACCAAATGGTGGAACAAGGTTTATAGGTGACATTCAACCCAAATGGATGTTTTGTGGAAGACATGAAGAACTAAGGCATATTGATTGCAAAAGGGGAAAGGAATGGACGAATGTTCACCTTGGATGTGAATGTGCCTGAGGTGAATTTCATGTTATTCACACATGGAAAAGGAGCTAGAGACATTGGAATTTGGCACAAGCGGGTTGGCCATGTTAATCTCTAACGTCTTAAACTGATGGAGAAACAGAATATTGTTGGAGGCCTTCCCAAATTTGGAATAGAAGAGGTGATGTCAAAAGTTTGTGAAGCATGCTAATTGGGGAAGCAAGTTAGGCATCCATTCCCAGCACAAACAACCCATGTAAGTTCCAAACCTTTGGAAATGATCCATTCAAATGTGTGGACCACAAAGATAGAATCCATTGGAGGATGCAAGTACTACATGAGTTTCATTCATGACCACACAAGGAAGGTGTGGGTCTACTTCATGAAACACAAAGGTGAAATGTTTCAACATTTTTTGAATTTCAAAGCAATGGTGGAGAAGGAGAAGGGTGTGAGCATCAATTGCCTAAGGTCCGATGGAAAGGGAGAGTATTTTTCAAATGAATCAGTGACTACTTGAAGGAGCATGGAATTCAAAGGAAGTACTCATGTAGTTATTCCCCACAGCAAAATGGAGTTGCTGAAAAGAAAAACAGGCACATTGTAGAAATAACATGTGCCATGTTTAAATGAGAAGAATTTGCCAAATTACTTTTGGGCTGAAACGGTAACAACTACAATCTATATCATGAATCGAACACCCACAGCGGCAATTCATGGCATGACACTTGAAGAAAAATTCACAAGCAAGAAACCAGATATTTCACACCTCAAAGTGTTTGGTTACATTGCATAGGTGCATGTTTCTAATGAAAAGAGATCAAAACTAGACCCAAAAGCTAAGGAAGTTTAGAAAAATGCTTGGTGTACTAGAAGTGGATTTGAGCTTGAGGGGGAGTATTGATAATTCAAGCTCAACTAGTTAGGTTTCATTAGTTACTGGAGTAGGAAAGTAACTAGGTTAATTTCACAAGGTTGAATTACTTTATTTATTTATATTAGTTTGGTTATTTATGGTTTGGTCTTTTAGTTAAATACCTTGGTATTGATGGTTTGGTCCTCTTTTATTCATTACACAAGTTTGTGTATTTCATGTGACAAGAACCTTGGAAAGTTCTTGATGTTATGTTTCATGTTGTGAACATCATGTTTTAGTTTCCTTTCAATAAATATTTATGTTTGCACTTGAGTAGATCTCTTATTTGTTAACAATCAAATCTTATGCATGCCATTGCATACATGAAACTTTCAATTTAAAAACCTGATAACCCGCATTGTTTCCAAATTTGCATCACTTTGAGGACCCATATCCTTCAAAAGCTTGTAATTCTAGTCATAAAGGGAATTTGTATTGATTTACTTTCAACCATTTCAAATTGCCTCAACATACCTCCAATGTACTTGCTTTGGTTCCAATAAATTGTTTGATCTTATCAAACACAATTTATTTATATCCCCAAGTAATATTCAATCTCACGTAAATCAACTAGATTTTGAATTTATTTGAAAGATTATCCTTTGTCTCTTTCAACAAATTCAAATCATTAAAGGCCATAATCAAATCATCAACATACAAAATTATGATCACACATAAATATAAATATGTGTTTTTAAACTAATTATTTTTACTAAGTTTAATCATATTTTTAATCACATTTAACAATGGACAAAAATTTGTTGTAGTCATAATAGATCGGTCATTTTTTACACAAATGTGATTAAAACTATATGACTAACATGTTTAAATATGCTTGTCCAAAGTGATTAAAATGACTAAAATGACTAAGGCTATAATTAGTTGATGTGGCATTGCAAATTTATATTATTTATATGAATATATAATGACATTATGGAATTTTAATATTTTTGAACTAAAGGTGATCCAAAATGATGAATACAAAATGCTACCATCCTTGATATGTGATTCAACATTGGGAAAAAAAAGTTTTTTTTTTGGGGTTAACATTATTAACAGATTATGTTAGTCAATGTTGTACAAGCCACTGAATCCCCAAACTTGGGATTTTCTTAATGATGAATGTTCCAAATAAGGTTTGAACCCACAACCTTTTCGGCCACACTTCAAGGCTTTAACCATTAAATCATCACCTCATGTGATGACAAAGTGACATATATATATATAAACACATATTTCGAACAAAAAATGATTTTTAAAATCACTATTTAACACATATTTAATTAATTTAGGACTTTAAAAAATTCTGAAAATGCCAACACACATATTTCAATTTTAAATTTTTGAGTCTTTCAATTATAAAAGACCTAATGGCCACTAAGACAAAGTTTGTTAACCTTTAGGAAAAAGTTTTTGAAAAATTACAAAATTACATTCCAAGTTATATAAATTAAACCTTGAGGACACCATGGCAGGTTGTTTAGAAAAAACAAAAAGAATTTGAATGATGAATTAATGAAATACAATTTACATAAATCAAACAAACATTTTCAATATTAAAAAATCTAATATGAACCTTGAAGCATGGTTACCACTAGGCCTAGAACAAGATGAAAAGAAGTTACAACAATTAAAAAATTCAGAAAGTTACATAACAAGAAAAAAAGTTATGAAATTTAGTAATTTATGTTGTAGATTATATAATTGAACAACCTTCATTAAATGTTTTAGACACAAATTGGACCTAGTGGCCACTAGGTTGTCAAAATGGTAATTATACTGATTTGTCCAAAAGTCTTGACAATAAAAAATAAAGTATTAAAAATATTTTTTTATTGAAAAATCCTTAAAAGACAACTTAAATTTGAAGGATAATTTGAAATTAATTGAACCACCAGGTGGTTAGTAGGTTGTTAAAACACTTGTCCTAATTTCTCCAAAGGTCTTGAAACAAAATATCCATTATTTTAAAAATCTTTGTATAAAAACCCTAAAGGGCACTCTAAATTTGTGGATAATTTTAAACACAATGTGAAATCTTGCTAGTGTTAGAAGTTTTGTGACTACCCATATTCAAATATGTAATAATATCGACACCATCTCAAAATAAAAAACTAACTAACAAACATCATTTTCTCCCTTTCATAGTTGTAAACAACATCACATACCCTATGAACAATATTCTAAACTAACTCCACACAAAAGTCAAAACCGAAAAACAACTGCATATAAAAACATATAACAATTACATATTAAAGTAACAAAAATGCGAAAAAAAGAAAAAGAAAAAATAGAAATGGAATGATTAAAATTACATACCTAAAGAAAGCTACTTATTCCAAACATTGACATTATCATTATACATATACTGGAGGAACCAAGAAATAATTTTTCGATGAGGAATTTAAATGAAGCTTAGAATACTTAACCATAAAGTCATAATGAACTTGAATCGTTTGGCCAATGGCAATCCAACCAAAGGAAGCCACAAACAGGATGGCAAGTCCAACCATTGCACCTTATTCTTTGACAACAGTTGTCCCTTAAATGATTCAAGAAAAAGACTAGTTCATTTGGATTTTGAAGCACCTTGTTGGGTTGATTGTCGATCATCAATGTTTGATCCTCCTTTCCATAATCTTTCCCATGGCAAACATAATAAACACCTTTCAAATCCTTTAAATAATAATGGGACCCGAATGAAATTTCACTAGATGTTTTGGAACATTGTTCATGCCCCCAACTAATTCAAGGAACTTTTAAGCATGAGCATTGGGAAGAACTTCCAGTACATTTTCAAGTTTCATACAAGACCAAATTGCAATATGAAACTTTTGAAATGCCTTATTAAGAAAATTTTCCACTCTAGCTCTAACTTTCACTTTGGTCTTGTCAACATTTTTTCCAAACACTCTAGCATTCCCTTTGAGAATAGCCAAAGGTGGGAAATAACACAACACTCCATTTGATGTTGAGAACCAACAAGTTTTTAGGCTCAAGAGACAACAAATGTAGACGCAAATGCAGTGAACTACCTTTTACCACTATAGTCAGCTTGGAAGAAACATTGAACTAAAACAACAAAAAAACTAGTCAACAAAGTTAATTAAACATGTGGGAAAGGATAATGTGCTATCAAGATTTACAGTAATAAATTGAAAGTGAAATGTCCATGTGTTAATAATAAATATTTTATAAGTTAGATATATAGATACTAATATGCAAGAAAACATTGAATGACCACAAAGTGACCTAACAACAGATGGGAAAAAACGATACTTAGAAAAGTCATCGAAATAAAAGGGTATTGCTAAACTGTGTGCATGAGGCACCAAGTGGCCACACATCCATTTACACTCAAATTTTAAAACAATTTATGAAATACTAACAATATGTTTGTGAAACGCCCAATTATCAAATCAAAATTAATGGACGCTTGTGGGAGAGTAAGTCATGTGGAACAACCCTTACATTAGACTCCAATACATTAAGCAAAAAAACAACTAATAAAGATAAAACATGCACCCATCGAAATTCAAGGTAATAAACCATCCATACATAATAATTCCATAATAAATAAATAAAATAGTTCATCTCTTTTATTTAGAGATCTTGATTTCACTCTATTACAAAAAGTTTCATCACATTTTGTAAAACATGAAACAATCAATTTTGCATACCAAAGGTTATCAATAAGCAAATCTGTAATGCTACCAAAAGGATTCAACTTTATAAATTTATAAACCTACATTTTGAACGAATGCAAAGATTCCAAATAAAGAATAATGGTTTGGAGCAGGAATTAACATCATTATGCGACCTGTAGAATGCCAAAAAAAAAATGGCAGTAAAAGGAGGATTAAACAAACTCTTGTGAGGCATATTGTCTATCAACAAGATATTCTCAAACGTTGTACTAGCAAATTGAGCAAAAAATTTGAAAAGGTTTTTATGGAAAACTAGCTTGTTTGGCTTTTCAGGTAAGAAATGATCATTTCTAAAGTAGAACGACTGGTCCACTATCCTAGAGGATGGAAGCCGAACGCCAGTTTTCTTGGCAATAATTTCCTAGTGCCTCAAAAAGTTTTTCTTTGTTGCTAAGGACCATATGTACACTGTAAATTTTTTTACACAAGCAGATAAGAATTCCTTGAAGCCAAGCCTTAAAACCATCGAGCAAATTCTAATTTGACCTTCACCCATAACAATAAGAACTCTATTTAGGGTTTTTTTTTAAATGACAATCACTCACTTCCAACAAAGGACATTTTTCCTACGGCATATGTGTAAGCAAACCAAAAGTTGTCATTTCTTACACATCACCTTTGGGAAAACTTGAAGTGTCTACGTTGTCTTGGCACTTAACATTCACCAAACTCAAAATCCTTGGAATCTTTTGCAAAACAAGGTCCAAATGCAAAGGTTCATTGGCAAAACTAGAAGTGTTTATAATTTCTTGGAACTTATAATTGGAAAAATCGGAAGACTTTGCATTTTTTTGTGAAATGCCAAGCTTTGTAAATGGAAAAAACAGATGAATGCCCACATCATGTAAAGCTTCCAAACCACCAAATGCGCCTAATCGCATTTCAATTTTGAGGCTAGAGGATGTTGATACATCAAGGGACCTTAGCTCCAAGTGGTCCACCAATCTAGGACAATAATATCCTTGCTCCACATCATTTAATGTTGAGTCTTCAACATTGGGTTCATTAGGGTGAACTTCAACTAATTCCATTGAAACATGAAAAGTGAATACAAAATGTACATTAACAAATGGTTCAATCTACATTTCCATCATATCAATCACAAAGGAAAGAATCCATAGAGGATAGCAGCCCACCTTTGATCTTATTATCCTTCCACTTAAATTGTCGGAGGAAATTGACACCTTTTCCACATGTGAGACACAAATTTGTACCCAAGAATCAAAAGGATGTATTAGCAATAGAAATTAAAACATTATTAAACTAAAAAAAATGATCATTTCAGTAACAAATATTTGGCACACCTAAGTGATTGTTGAAAAACAACAATTGAAAAGGTAGTATGTGGCATTGGCAAGAAAATGTTGGACAATGCATGATTGAAACACAATTTCCTTGTAGCCACCAAACGATTGTAGGAATCCTAATTGCCAAGATGTCGCTAGGCAATCAAAGGACAAAGGATCACTTGGTAGTTGCCAAGCGATCAAAAGATAGATAATCACTTAGTGGCCACTAGGTGACCAATGAATAAAAAATCACCTAGCACCACCAGGCTATCCACAGAGAAATGGTCGCCTAGCAACCACCATGCAATTGATGGACAACCAATCACTTAGTGACCACCATGCAATCAACGGACAAACAATAGTTTAATGTCTAGCAAGTTATCAACAAAGAAACAATCATGTAGCAGCTGCTAAGCGATCAATAGACAAACAATGGCCTAGCATTCACCAAGCTATCAACAAAGAGACAATCGCCTGGCAGTCGCCAAACAATCACTAGACATGCCAAAGTAACTTCCAATGGCCACCATGTGATATATGCAAAAACACACAACTAAAGGCCTCAATGTGATAATCAAATTAAATGCAGTGAAAAATATATATATAAAGGTATCCTATAATAAAACTAAACATTTCAATTAATCTATCCTACAAGTTTATAAAATGATTAAATGATCAACTAATTATATGAGGCATCAAAATGATTAGAACCTACTGAATTTAATCAGTCACCTGTTTTCTCTACTAGATCTTGTATTCGACGTACAAAACTACATGGACTTAAAAGAAATATGGGGAGGTCAGCACGTTGCCATTCCTCATAGTTTTTTTGTTATCATTTTCATCTAAAGCCACATTTAGCCTAGATGAGGAAACTATTGATGTATTCACGATGAATGTGTTGATCAATGTGGGCACAACCTATTCTTTTGTAAGATCCTCTCACTCATGGTCAATGAGTTCTTCACTAGCCTCCCATTCTTTCATAGCTTGAACATCAACACTTTTTAGATTTTTCCCCTAAGAACGACCTTTCTTTTTTGGAACCTAACTCTTACTATTGCCTTTCTTTTATTACTTCCCCTTGTGACATAACTAGCTTTCTTTTTGTCCACCTTTGATGGGTTTGAGTTGTCCAACGTTTGGGACAAATGAGGTTTACCTTCCTTGATAGGGATGAAGACATCTTGTTCATCTTCCTCCTCCACATAAAAAATCTATGCTCCTTGGGTAAGCATTAATATAGGCTCTAGTGGTTCCATTCCTATATTTCTGGTCATGACACTAGTTAGCATGCGAAGACATACCGATGCCATCACCTCACACTAGTTTCCTTCCAAGTCATAAAAAATGAGTTCCAACATTTTACATTTATTCTCCTAAAGAAAAAACATCCTATCAAAAAAATAATCCTACTAATGTACCAAATTTCTACTAAAAATTAATTCAGTGATGATATCAAGATCCATGTGTTAGACTTACCAAACAAACATACATGAGAACTCTTCCACCAAAGATACTTAGACAAACCATCCTACTTGAAATTACCAATTGAAGAATTTGTAAACTAGTTTTTGGAAAAACCTCTTGTCAATATTGCCACCGATCCTTCGGAAAAGAAGAATCTAGGCATTCCACTAATGCCAAAAATTTCTTATTTCCCCAAATTTCGACACACATTTGTTCCCATTTTACAAGGAAACAAATAAGCAAACATTAGCACTAGAATGCTTAGTAATGTTGTTGATGAACTTGGAACCTTTGCTGGTCCTGCCATGTATTGGCCAAACTCAATCGAATTTTTGTAACAAAAGTTGATTTGCACATAATAGTCAGTAGGCTCTTGAAGGACTCGTAGTCGCAAATGCAAATAATGATTTTGAACATGGCTTTCATGTTCAAGAGCCCTAGAAGAAAGGATTCCCAATCAAGGCCTTTCCATATTGTTGAAACATCTTTTGTGCTGTGAGTTGTATAGATGATGATGATGGTCCTTGTTGCGTCATCCATCAAAAATGATGCCCAAGATTCCTTGTCGATAACATCCAACAGACCCACCATGTTCTCGGCTCTATCATACTTGTAGTGAATGTCCAACAAAATTACCTTCATTGCATTGTCTTTCAAAATTCCATTTTGGATCCATTTCTCCAAAGCCTACTTAAATCCTACAAGTGGGGCCTTGTTTGAAAGGTTGAGCCTCATTTTTTTCAAATAGAAATCATCATTTAGTTCCGAATCCAAAATTGAGAAGAACATATTGTCAAGCTTGTGCTTATCCTTCAACGCTTGCCATTCATCATTCAAATATTGATTCCGATTATTGGTGGTTGGCTTTGGATGTCCAAAATGAATCATAATTTCGTTCTAGGTCATGTCCTTTTGTTTAAGCATCCTTGTGAACTTGTACATGGATTTAAGGTTAGGCCTTCCTCCCTTCGTTGGACGCTCTCTGAATGTTATTGTTTTTGGAAGTAGCCCCCTAGCCAACTTTTCGAGTTGTTTTTCCTTGAGGTTTGCCAAATAATTAAAAGCAAATTTTCCAATCGGTTTTAGTGAATGTGCTAACACATCTCCAGATCCACCAAGGATGTTACACCTCTCCCATTCAAGGAGGACATTTTGCCACAACTAGAAGATTGCATTTGTCAACAAAAGGATATTCATGCATTCCTTTGTTGATTCAACATTCAAAACAAGCTTGAGTGTTTTTTCAATTTTTTGCAACACAATTCATAACCATGACAAAACTTAGAAATATGATTGAAAAATATACAATATCACAGTTTTATATAGAAATTAATTGTTTGGTTTTGATACCTTGTATTCGCTAGTATGTTGAAGAGATGCATCTAAATTCAAACAAGGCCTCTGGTATGCAGGTCCTCAAGGATCCAAAAGGAAAGTAACCCAGAAATTCATTGCCTAGCATGTCATTAATGAGTTAGCATTCTATCATGTCGAATCCTTTATCTTCTTTCTTGACAACTAGTTTTGTTAAGATCTTCTCTTTCTTCTCAACTTTTGTTTTGTCCTTTTTATGTTTTTTTGTTGGGCGAAGGCCACTAGATCCCTCAAAGTTCGTGAATGCGTGTTTAAGCCCCTTTGAGACTCCTTTTGTGATTTGTCCTATTTAATCTTCAGGAGCTCAATGAACTCAATCCATTTAACAACTACATTATGCAATGTTTTGTCTTTCATGTTTAAAAAAAAAAACGTTTCTTGACTATCATCAAGGCAAGCCCATAGTTTATTTTATTTATTGAGCACATGAGGCTCACCAATTGCTTCTTCCATGGGTCTTCTAGCATGACAACGACCATGTCTAAGTCATGAGCCCATGCCTTCAAATCTTGGATGGGAATCTTTTTCACCAAGTCTTGCTTTCCATTCTTGGTACAATGGAATTCAATGAATGTATCAAGCCGGTTTAGTAGCCTTGCTGCCAAGTGGTTACTTTTGAAGTGAAAGACCATATTCCAAGGTTAACTTCTGGATACATATCATGCACGCCAAAGTACTCATTGACAACCTTTTTCATCAATGGTGAAGTGTACCTATCATAAGTAACAATCAACCTTGCTCACCAACTATTTTAACAAAGAAACGTTTAGTGGTCACTAAGCAATTTTTGTTAGATCATCTTGAAAAATTGTTTGGTAATCGCCTGACATTTCTCTAAAAGATGGATTGAAAAATGCCTAGAAACCACCAAGTGTTTTTTAGTCCATCTTTTGGAGAAACATTTGGCAACCACTAAATGTTTCTTAGTCTATTTTCTAAAAAAACACCTAGTGGTCATTAAACATTTCTCTATTTATCTTTTTGAGAAACCCCTAGTGGCCATTAGGCGTTTCTTAGTCCATCTTTTGGAAAATCTCTTGGAAAACGCCAAGTGTTTCTCAGTTTATCATGCTAAGAAACACCTAGCAATCATTAAGCATTTTTTTATTTATCTTTTCAAAAAACACTTGGTAGTCGCCAGGTGTTTTTGAGTTCATCATGCTAAAAAATGCCTAGTGGCCATTAAGGGTTTCTTAATCCATTTTTTAGAGAAATGTTTGGTGGCCACCAAACATTTTTCAATTTATCTTTTGGAGAAATGTTTGGCAACCACTAGACATTTTTTAGTTCATCTTATACATAATCTCATCATCATGAGAAACGCCTAATAATTGCCAAACATTTTTTAGCACATTTTTGTGAGAAATGCCTTGTGACTGCCAAGTTTTTCTTAAGGCATCTTCGTGAAAAACACCTAGTAGTCATCAAACGTTTCTCAGCACATGTTTGTGAGAAATGCCTTGTGGCTGCTAAACATTTTTTCAAGGCATCTTTGTGAAAAACATTTGGCAACCGCCAAACAATTCTCAATGCATCTTTGTGGGAAACATTTGGCAATCAACAAATGTCTCTTAGGGCATCTTCTTGAGAAACGTATAGTGGCTACTAGACATTTCTCATGAAGCTCATTTCATTGTTATCACATATAAAATTGAAAATTTTGGAGAACTTATTATGCTTCTATCACCATTTTTTCGAGTTTGTTTTCTTGATGCCTTTTCTTTGTTGCTTCTAAGACACTTTAAATTTGCTTCAAAAAAATCCAAATTGTATTAAAAAATAATGAACAAAAATATGAATATAATACACAAAATTGGCATGTAATTGTGTGTAGAGATGTAGTTACAACTATGATTGCTATGGATGTAGTTGAATGTTTATACTCATGCTGAAAGCTCCACTAGTGTAGAAATCAAGACACAAAGTACATGATTAGATTACCAAATCGATATTATATTAACATAGATAGAAGGGAACTAGAGATGGATAACACTGAGAACAATTTACATGAATTGATGGGCTTTGAAAAACAATAGCATGGGAAATGGTAATGGAAATATTTTTGACATTTCTTGACACATGTATAAAAGATGTAATAAGAATGTGTATGGTAATGAAATATAGGAAGAAATACAAGGACATAAGGAATTGCAGACATAGATTGAAGAATCTAATAGACATGGATAAACATGCACACACATAATACACATAGATATGACTCACAAGTAGAAGTATAATGATAAGAAATCACAAGGATATTCAAACATCTTGACAATGCTTCATAGATACAGAGATGAGTGGATACAAGAATTGATGACACATAGAGACACAAACACATTAATGCACACAAACACACATAGACACATTAACGCACACAAACACATAGACACATTCACCCACACAAACACACAAACACATATGAACACTTACAAACACACATGGACACAAACACACACAGACATAGAGGGACAAATCGACACATAAAGACACACATATACAAACATTCCCACACAGACACATACACACACAAACACATATAGACAGACACACATGGACACATAGACAGACATGTACACCCACGAACAAACTATCACACACAGACACAGACAAATAAACACACATGAAGGCTCAAACACACTAGACACAAGTGCAAACAGAATGAAGTACAAACACACATAGTACATGCAAGAAATGATGTAAATAGGGTGTAAAGTTGGACAAACAATTGAAATTGGGATAAATTTGAAAATGGGACTTTATAATTGATTTTGTATGGTGTTGGATGTGTCCTAAATTGTGAATTATGTGTAATCCTGTTTTTTGGAGTGTATAGAGTGGAAAGAATAATTAAAGTTATGGTTTTCTAGGTCTCTTTTTGGGCATGTAGCACATGCATGGGAGTTTTTTTTGTCATTTGTTGTTTTGCACAATAAAGGGAACAAAATAACACACAAAGGAAAAGTGTTTTTCCTGTTTCCTGTGTGTGTGTGGTGAAGAAAGTGATTGTGAAAAGGTTTTCAGAAATTTGGTTCCCAAAACCCTAAATTACCAGGAGTGGGAATTAAAAGTCTGTAATGGAGGAGTTGGGGGAATGTTGTTGAATGTTCTCCTTTGTGGTGTTGAATGCTCTTGTTCAGGGTGTCAAATTGTTGACTTCACCATAATATCTTTTCGTGTTCATGTTCACCAAGTCCTCAATGACCTACCTATCGAGTTTGGCTTCATTGAGTAACCCTAAGATGAGAAAGAGACATGGAAAGAAATATGTTTTGAGAAAGATAGACCATAAGAAAAAGATGTTGTGAAAAAGAAAGGACGCAAGAAGGAGAACTTACGAAAAAAAAAGGCAGCAAGAGGAAGAGTGCAGCAAAGGAAAAACATGAAAGAGCGATAGAGTGAAATGGAGGGAGCAATAGAAATGAAGAGATGAAAAGTGAGTGAGAAGGAAATGCAACCTTAATTATCGTTTCAACTTCGAATTTCACTCAACCTTTGGATGAAACTATTTCCTATCCAATTATGAATAAAAAAGACATCAGCATGATGTCAACATGACATTCTTTTCCGAGAAAAAGATGTATATTTAATTAGGACAACATCCAAAAGTTGGATGAATTTTTGTTTGTGAAAAAATACTATGCCTTCTGGATGTAAACAAACATGATGAATAAGGATTTTTTTATTTTGTGGGAAAATATAATTCACACATATGGAAGAAACTAAAAAGTAAGGAAAATTCTATTTTTTGGGAAAAAAATTATCCACATGCAAGGATAAATACATGAAAAATAAGGATAAATTTTTTGTGAGAAAAAAGAATCCACTGTTAAAGAATATAACATGAAATTATGGATGATTTTTCTTTATGGGAAAAAAATGTATCGATGGTTAAGGAAAATAGAATGAAAATTACTAATGATTTTTTTTAATGTGAAAAAAAAATTTGTGGTTAAGGATAATATTATGAAAATTATGTATGATTTCTTTTGATGGGAATAAAATATCTGAAATCCACCTCGAAAGTTTAAAGAATAAAATATTAAAATTTGTAAATTATGAATTATTATTCTTTACCATTTTATAACCTATCCAAAAGATGTTATGTTTTTGGGTATAGGGTAGGAGTCCTAGAAAGGTTGAGATTTTGGGCTTTTGGGTTTATTGTGTAAAGGTTTTGTGTTTAGGGTTTTTGGTTTGAATGTATCATGGATTTAGGTTCAAGGGTTGAATCTTGTGTTATCGCACGATTTGGGTTTGAAAGTTTAGAGGATTTAGGGATTAAGGTTTTAAGAAAGCTTTAGGAGGATTATTGTTTGGTGTTTTGATTTTAAGAAGATTTTGATGTATAAGGGCATTTAAAAGTTTTAGGGAACGATTTGGAGGATTAGGTTTTGGAATATTAAGGTTTTAAAGAAGTTTTTTGCATGATTAAGGTTTAGGGTTTTATGGAAGGTTTTGCAAGAACATAGTTTGGTGTTTTGAAGGTTTAGAGGTAAATTAGGGTTTATCATATTTAGGGTTGCAAGGCTTCAAAGAGGTTAAAGGTTTAAGCTTGGCACTAGGCGATAATGAAGTTTTGGAGGCTTAATAAAACCTAGTATATTAACTTGATGGTCTTATTCACATTATAAATAGGAATGTGTGTGTTCCATTTCCACAAGTACACAAATTATACATTAAATCAATGATGAATGACAATTGTAAACGGTAGTAGGATTGTCCTTTGAAAGGAAATAATTTATCTTTTATTATTTCATTACCCTCTACATGAACTTTTGAAACTTGATTTTACTAAATTTATATGAGTAGTTGTAGTAAAATTAATAAGTGATAATAATTGGTTTGCACTCGATTTCCTTGACATTGCTTTCATGATAATGGTTTATTTATTGTTTGGGGATTACAATTTCATCATTCTACATTATTCTTTTGATGGGTTTTCCACAATGGGAAAGGCCAAAGTCTACATCCACTTCTAATTAAATGTGTTGGCGTGCTTGTCCCACTAATAAGTCTTTAACACCACTTTAAAGTGTGCCATTGGAATTACACCCTCAAGACATCCAATGTTATTAAATGTCTCTCCATGCCTTGGATTTTGCTTCTTGTGGGCACATGGTAAATTTGTTGATGAAGAGTCCAAAAGTCTAACTAGTAAGTTAATGATGAATTATTTAAAATATTCAATAAGTGAATTTAAAAGCCTTAGAGTGACATACAAAGTGTGTCATATTCTTGGCCACCACCTCAAACTTTTGTAATGTCATGCATTGGATTCAAATAGACCAATGAAATTTACCCCAACACTCATAATGTTGTTAATTTGATTTCCCAACATAATGATTGATTGATTTCCATATAATAATATTTGATCAGAATTCAATGATAGATTGAATTACAATGTAATAATATAATTTTAAAATATAATTTTTCTATTAATAATATCCTAATATGTAACAATTATAATTTTTATACCATTTTTTTACCTCACTAAATGATCCATCAAAGAGTTTTTTCCAATGTTTTGTTTTAAAAACTTGAAACTAACCACCAATTTTTTTGAAAAGTCCAAAATTAATAGTTTAGTCCAGAATTAATTAAATATAATACAATTAATTAAACATGGCCAAAGAAAATTATTATTGTGGTTGAAACATGGCTTAACATCATGACGGTTCCCTAATTACTACTGGTTATATATGATTAAATATATTTAATAACCTATTTCCTAGGGAGCGTGCTAGGTTTTCATTATGTATAAATGGATCATAAATCAATTATATCTAATTGAATAAATTGATCATATTGAATATGAAGTCTAAACTTAATAACAGTAATCTAATTATTTTAATTTAATTTTAATAATAAAAAATATTAAAGTATTGACTATTAACGGATCAAGAAGCTCTTTTTGTTGTTAAGCAATCTCCAAATCTAGTTGCTTCTTCCAAATAAGATTATTTTACTACCTTTGAAGTCTCAAATATGTAGGATAGGTTTTAGATATATTGCCATTTGAAGTAATGTTAACAACATTGCTATTTGGAATTTAATCAACCCTAGAAAAAAAAATCAATATGAAGTGTTTATGGCCGATGCTAGCTAGGTTTGATTACATGGGGCTACTGTAAGGAGCAACAAAAGCTAATTCAGATGAGCTAGGAAAAGGTTGAAGAGAAGTAATAAAAAAAATTTAGTGTTCTTAAGGTAGTTTATGTGTTGTTGAGGAATATAGGACAAGTTATGGAAGCAAGTGTTTCGAGGGGAAGGCAGAGATCTACTACGTTGTTTTGAGTGAGGATGCATAGCTTTGTTGAATTTGGTTTTAGATTTTTTTGTAAAACCCAACTGGTGAATTATCCAATTTTTGCACTAATTGACAATTATCAATTTTTTTTGTAACATGTTGGATCAAATTTTGATAGTTGGGGAATGAAGGATTAGGAGTTGGATCCTATTTGTAGATCAATGGTGCATGAGTTGATAAAAGAGTTGAAATAGTTATATCATGTGTATGCTTATTCATAGTATTAATCGTGTTAGTGTTGCTCACATGCATCCATATGTTTTGGCATTTAAGGGCAAAAACATTCCACCTTGAAGGTTAAAAAAAATTTATAAAATGTAATTTGAATTAATACGTTTTACCAATTTTGACATCTAATTCTATTAAATTTATATGAATAGTTGTAGTAGATTTAGTAAGTGATAATGATTGGTTTGCAAAGTACAATTACTTTGCACTTGATTTTCTTGACATTACCTTCATGAAAATGGTTTATTTACTACTCAAGGATTGTAGTTTCACCACTTTACATTATTATTTCAATAGGTCCCCCACGATGGGAAAGGTTAGAGTCTACGTCCACCTTTAACCAAATGTTAATTTAAATTTCAACGTATTCAATAAGTGAATTTAAGAATTTTAAAGTGACATACAAAATGTGTCATATTCCACCACCTCAAGTTTTTGTACGATCATGCATTGGATTCAAATAGACCAATGAAATTTACCCCAACACTCACATTGTCAATGTTGTTAGTTTGATTTCCCAACATAATGATTGATTGATTTCTACATAATACTCAATTGGAATTCATATTGAATTACATAATAATATAATTTTAAGCCTTGTTTTTTTTATTAGTAATATGCTAGAACACATATTTAATTAATTTATGATTAAATTGTTAATTTAGGATTTTTTCCTACTTTGTGGATGGTATAAACTTTGTTTGGTGGCCACCAATTTTTTAAAATGTAACCTTATACTCAAGTAAAAACAACAATCGTTCACAAAAATAACATCCACAAAAACATTTTGTTTCAAAAGAATTCATACCAATATAATATTATGCTAGTTTCAAATTTAATATATTATGATGAAAAGAGTATTTTGCTTGGTGCCCACCAAGTGAAAATTATAGGATTAAATTTTAAATTTAAGACTTTATACAACTTGGTGGATGGAATGAACTCCACTTGGTGACCACTAGATTTAACAAATTAATGATCATTTTTGACCCGAATGTCATATTGTAATTTTTTTCAATTACATTATTTCCAAATAAAAACAACTTTGTAACTAAAAATTCCAAAAAGATCCATGTACACATTATATTAAAAACATTCATATCAATTCTAAGACATGACTATGAATTTTCATGAGTGATTCAAAGCTGAAATATTAGTGTTCCTATCTAGCATAAAGAGATTCACCCCTTTGAATTTGAAACAAGGAAAGAGCCCAAATTGGCAAAACTACAACATCACACTATCACACAAATTTTACTAATACTTTTCAAATATATGTACACCATAAATTTTTTAAAAATATAATTGAACACTTTATGGCCACCACATGAAACATAAAAAATTGTAAGCTATGAAAACCAAATGATATTAGTTTTTTATTGTAAAAATAAATTACATATTTCCCACCCCTTACATTTTTATTTTATTTTATAATTACAATATAAAGATTTATTTATAATATAATATCATATTTTTACCATTGAATTTTTTTTCAACATTGTATAATACTTTCAAATTTATTCACACCAATGAATATTTTAAATGGATTGTATATCAAGATTTATAATATTCTAAAATTTTTTGATATTAAGGTTCTTATATTACCTATATGTATAACATTTTTTTCTTTTTGGCAAAACATCACTAGTGAAAGGAAAAATAAAATTACCTAGTTTTTTTTTCCTCTTAGAATTACCTTCTCAATTGCAAGTTCTTTTTTTTTCCTTCCTCTTTTAAAGGTATTCATGACAATGTGAACTAGTCTTCTTGGGGTGTGATGGCCCACACTTCAACGCTCTCATGTGCAAACATATCAAGAAGATATGCTTGTTGTTAACCAATTCGACTCCACTTGCATTTGGTTTTAAACTTTTCAATAAAACCCAACTGGTGAATAATCCAATTTTTTGCAATAGTTAATGATTGTCAATTCTTTTGGTAATATATTAGATTAGTTGATAGATGGGGAATGAAGGATTTGGAGTTGGATCCTATTTGTAGATCAATGGTGCATGAGTTGATAAAAGAGCTAAAATAGTTATATCATGTGTATAAGGAGTGACCTTAAGGATACTAATTCAAAACTTAACATGAAAGGACAACGGTAAGCCCAAAAACAAGGTGACTTAAAAGATATTAAATTTATTATATAACTAATGTCAAGTCGAATCATTGATTTGTCACTAACATTATAACAAATTTATGTTAATATGCTATTAGGGTTTCATATAATTCATGAAACCTAGCGACACAAAAGGGTATTTAGGGCATGCCCATTGCCATGTGCATGACATTGGGCCTTCATGGCAACCACATATGACCCTATCATTCACATGTAAATTGCCATGTCATTGCTATGTAATGACATCATAATGGATATTTTTTAATGGTCAAATCTCGATTAACAAAAGATATACCACAAAATATAATCTAATTATAACCATGGAAGGAAAATTTTATTTTACGTGTGTTGAAATATATTATTACATAATTATATTTTTTTTGTGTAAAAATGAATAAAAATTATAAATTCAGAAAATTCCTCAAGGCTTGAAAAATATTCTTCATAATTATTACATGCCCCATCTAGTTGATCCTTAATTTAAATGCAATAATATTCTTATAATATTACTAACCAAGGATCAAATGTGAAATTATTCCATACCAAGGATTTGGGCAAATGTTCATAATAATAGCCATTTTGTTAAATTCCATAAAATTTGCATAGTTTTGAAATTGAAGAGGGTGAAGAGTGTGGATGAAGGGGTACTACTATGTGCACCAATTTTCAAGCCAATTTTTAATCCTTTTTCCATTCAGTTTGTTTTAGTTTCCTATCCAAGTGAAATAACACATATTTAATTAATTTAAAACTTTTAAAAAGTCAAAAATCCAAACAATAACTTGACAAGGTTATATTTATTCAAACTTTCAATTATAAATCACCTAGTGGACATTAGGACCAGAAGGAAAAGCTCAAAAAAAAAGAACAAAATTTAGCCTTGTGAATATGTGCTCAAATTTATTCATGAAGGAAAAAATAAAATTCAAAAACAATAATATGTAGGATTGTTGATCATGATTGCAGCAAGAACAAGATCTGATTTGAAAAATAAAATGCAAAACTCACATTATATAATAAGCCTAATGCTATATGATTATCAAGCTTTGAAAGAAAAAAATTCAACGTTGTGAGCTAACTTCTTATCTAAGGGACAATTTGATATCATGAACTCATGATGATGATGAATAATTTGATGATGAAAATAACAACGGCACAAGTGTTGCAATGTTGGCTGAAAAAATCATAATTCGACTACATGTTGAGTTAAAAACAAATCAAATTGCACAAATATTCTATTTTCCATAACTGTTGATGATAAAAAAAATAAAAAATAGTAACAACTTTTAGAAATAAAACATTTGCACAATTTGATTTTGTTTTTAACTCAATAATGTAATTCAATCTATAATTTATCTTCAACTATCATTGCAACATGTGCACTAGGTTATTGTTTTTAGGAAAGAATTTGCAACCCTAAACATAAAACCTTAGACCATAAAAACTTCAAACCCCCTAAACCCTAAAAAATAGAAATACATTGAATGGTACACCACATCCAAACCAAAATATGATTCACCTATAACAACACAAACAATTATGATATATGGCCATTAAAAGGTTAACTTAGAAAAGAGAGAAAGTTTTGAAGAATTCAGTAAGAAATACAAGTTATAATGTAACAATTTTGATCTATGTTGGGTAAAATGTTTTTAACACAGAAAAATGAAATACAATAGTATACATAGATAAATTGTATATATTGTTGTATTTCATTTTTCTATGTTGAAGACAAAAATATATATAGACACATAGAAACTAATTAACTAATTAAATTACGACTATTTATTTTAATTTGAAATTCATATTTGAACTATATTGAATTTTTAAAAATATATATATAAACATAATATTCACATGAAACACCAACACAAAGCATCCACACAAAGTAACATAAACACTTACACTCACACCTGCACAGAAAAAAAACACAAAAATATGTATCACACACCAAAATATTTATGACATACATGTGATGTCACCTATAAATTTATATATTCTTTTCAACACACATCCTTACATACATATACATCTATACATAGATACAACTTAAACTACATATAAATAAATAATTTTCATATAATTGTTAGATTTATAATGACTTAATTAATCCAGATGCAAATTTCATTTAAACTATGAATTAAGACATATTATCACAATAATCATTTCTAAGCAATATCCAATATGAAATATTACCATATTTCATATAATGGAAGAAAATTATGTAACTATTTATTCAACCTTATAAATCAACTTTCGATAGTAAACCCTATAATTCATTTTTAACCATAAACCTTAAATTTTAGCTCTATACATTAAACTTTAGAATTATTAAATAAAATATTTCAAATATGAACCACTTAATAAATATTTTACTACCTTTCAGTTATTTATCAAGGATTAATATATCCTTGAATGATAAATTAAATAATTTTTAATTTTTAATTCAATATTGATTTTGAATTCATGAACACAAACAATTTAGTAAAATACTTGATAATTACATAATAACTGACTATTAACATTTTACTATGTAACCTGCATTTAAATATATATTAAGAAATAATTTGTTATGAAATATTGAATAGTCATTAATTAATTCAGAGGAATGATTAAAAACTAAATTCATAGAATTAAATACCCATTTATTACTCAAAATTAATTACTCAAAAATTTAAATCAAACCACCCTACCACTTCGGTAAACAATATGATTCCAAATGGATTTAACATCTATCCTTGGACTTCCATGAATTTTTTTGTCAATGTTTATAACAATATTTCAATTTCAATTTTTTTCATAAGTAGGATTAATATGTACCTAACTAAGTAGATAGATAGGTACACATGCTTGCCTACCTACCTACATTTTAAAATGTTCACACCTACTGATGTGAATTATAGGGAAATTAAAAAATTATTTTCATATGTAGGTAGCTAGTAGGTAAGTAGATAAATAGGTAATTTAATAATAGGTAGGTAGGACATAAGTAAGTAGATGGTAGGTAAGTAAGTAGGTAGGTGGGACATAGGTAGGTAGATGTTAGATAAGTAGGTAGGTAGGTAGGTAGGAAGGTGGGATATAGGTAGGTAGGTAGGTAGGACATAATAGATAGATGGTGGATAAGTAGGCAAGTAGGTAGGTTGGTAGGACATAGGTAGAAAGAGGGTAGGTAGGTGAATGGTAGGTAAAGACTTCTTTAAAAACAAAATATTTTCTTTTGTTTCAGGAAAGGCAAGGTTACGTTTTCATGTAAAATTATATATAATTTTAGGTTAGTTGTAACTTTGGGGTATACACTACATGGGTGAAATTTGAATATAATGATTAACATCATAAATGCATTGAACCTAATGTAGAATGAAGATTGAAGGTCTAAAATAAAATTTTAGTTGTTTAGTCAAAAATCAAATGAAATCCATCAAATATCCACTCCAAAATCTTAGAAATTAGTTGGATTCAATTTTGTTTTATAATATTAGATTGGATGTGGATGAAATCATAAGATCATCTGATTAGAAGTTAAGGTTAGTCAAGTGCCTATCCCAAGTCCCTATTGCTCCCATTTGCAAACATTTCCTTTCACTTCAAGGTTGAAGCAACAACATAGCATTAATGTTTTTTAGTTCATTGTTTTGCGAGCCTTGTTGCTAAATATTTGATGAGCCACTGCCATTCTTCTAGTTCACAAAGCTTACATTAAAGCTCCATTGTTCTTGCCAAAGATTTTGGCACCTACTATTCAAGTATGGATCCATTTGAGCCTGCTTTCGAACTTCGGCTGCCATCACCTTCTACCACCAAAATGGTTATTGTAAACAATTCAAATCAAGCTTGAAAAGTTGTTATAGCAAGCTCACAACTCCATGTCATTTTTCATCTTTAAGTTTGTTTTGTAAATATGACGAAGATTGCATGAAAGGAACTTTGTCCGGGCGCAATCATAGATTGTCAGATCATGTGCGTTTAGGTCAAGTCAAAATTATGAAGTGAATAGGTGCAGAGATGATGAAGGTATGACTAGATTTTGATCTAGGTAATCTTTGAGCCTTTGTATTAACCTCTATTTTTTAAATTTGTGTGTTGCATTTGCATTTGGTTTTAGGGCACACTTATTTGCATCGATTGAACTCATATCTTGATCATTAGGTTTGCATTTTTGTAAGCAATCTAAATAGATGGTGGTTGTTAGGGAGAAAGTAATAGGATTGTTGTAGTAGGTATTCAAATTCACACTTGGAAAATTGGGTTTTGATACAAGAAAATTTGTGTTGTTAAAATTAAAGCAAAACTCATAGTTTTAATTAGAGGTAGAAAAGAAGGAGAAGCTACCTCCACAAATAGACATGATTTAACTTGCACCAAATGTGGATGAACTTGGACTTCATTTCACAAACTTTGAGGTAGAGCAATAGGTGTAGTTCTTGAAGCATGCGTCAAGTGTTAAGAACGCACAACCACCGGTGATCTTTCCATTTGTTTTTGTAAAACACCTATCAAAACAATCACTTTCTCCAATAAGAGCAGTTAAGGATAGCAAGCATATGAGTTTTCCCACTTTGATGTTTCATCCATGCTTGCACCTTTTTTTGGAGACCAAGGGGTTCAACAACAATGAAAAGTAGTGTTTTGTTGGAGCTTAACTTGGTGTGAAAGTTTTGGTGTGATTGTAGGAGAGAATGGGAGGTGTGGGTGTTTTCCATCTTGGTGTAGAAATGATAATAACCAATTCTAATGATCATTATTTAGGTTGTTTCCCATAGCTCCAAAATACATAACTAGATGAGTGTATTCCTTTTGTGTGTGTAAGTGACATGTTCCTCAATGGCATTTGTCTTCAATGGTTGTGAATTCAAAAACGTGTGCACTAGTTTAGGGTTTAAGAATGTTAGAAGATGGTAAGCATGTTTGTGAATGAAGGTCTAGAATATTTTAATGTAACTTGTAGCTGTGATTTGTTGATGTCTTTGTAGGGCTAATTTGAATAATATCCAAATGCAACTTTGGGAGTGCTAGAGATGTGGTCACATAGCCCGCACATACCTACATGTCATGGTAGTTCAAGCAATGGAATTGCTTTGAAGAATATGACACAAATTGAGGTATGCAAACACATTCTATTACTTTATGTTGTTGTGACTTTTGTGATTATTGTCTAAAATGATTGCGTGCATGTACGTGATAAGGAAGAATTTGAATACTTCTTGTTGTAAATGCATGTCCACTACTTGCTACTTGGCTATTTGATATTGAATAACAAATTCTCTACCACAGTCATAAAATCCTTTTGAACATGGGTGTATGAATTGGCTTTTGATGTAATGTTCTTTGTCAAGGATCAAAATAGGAATGTCACTCAATTGTACAAGCCACACATTGAAAACTCTAATTTGCTAAAACTAAGGTTTAATTTACTCTAGGTCATGGAATACCCACCAATTTTTTGATTTCTTCCTAATATTTTACAAGAATAAAATGGCCACAAGTAATTTTCATTCCGTGAACATTCTTGTTTTTACCTACTTGATGTCACAAATGTTTATGACTATAGATGTTCAATGGGAGGTTAAAAAGGCAATGATGGCCTTTGCACCAAATATGGCTTCAAAGAAGATTTATGGTGCTGACCTTCCTTAAGGACTACAACATAAGTCTACCCAAGTTGGTGAGGACAAGTTTCCAAATGGAAAAAGATGAAGTAGCTTTAGATCGATGTTCCTAGCAACATTCAAGTATGGTTCTTTTCACCTCTCTTATATATAATCATAGCTATTCATTCAATAATAAATGAAGGCATGAGGTTTTACACAATGGAGAATTTGGATTGTGATTATCATACCACCTTTTCGAAATGGGAAATGCTACAAAATTTTTGGATGGGAAATCCTAGAAAATGTTTAGTGGCCACTAAACATTTTCTAGATCAAAAATGGTAGAAAAAGATTAGTGACTCCTAGGCATTTTTTGGATGGGGAATGCTAGAAAATGCATGGAGGTCACCAAATGTTTTCTTATTAAAAAATGGTACAAAATGGTTGGCAACCACCAAACATTTTCTAGATGGGAAATCCAAATGCCTTATGGCTGCCAGGCATTTTTTGGATGAATTTTTGAAAACGCTTGGCAGCTGCCAAGCAATTTTTGGATTGAAAATTCTACAAAACACCTAGTGGTCGCTAGGCATTTTCTAGATCGGAAATCCTAGAAAATGCATGTTGGCCACCAAACACTTTCTAAATTAAAAAAAAGTGGGAATTTGAGAGAAGATTTTTACATAATTATATTAGGTGTAAAAACACCTAGCTGCCACTAGGTATTTCTCCATAGGGATATTGGGTGCAAAGATGCCTAGTTGCCGATGTGTTTTTGTGTAGGGATATTGGGCATAGAGACACTTGGAAATCATTAGGTGATTTTGTGCAACAATGTTGTGCAAAGAGATGCCTGGAAGTCACCCGATGTTTCTACACATTAATATTAAGTGCAAAGACGCATGGTGACCTCCAAGTGTTTCTATGCAGTATCACTAGGTGTAGAAACACCCATTGGCCACTAAACATTTTTTGTGCAATAATGATAGCTTGTAATAGGTGGGTTGCAGAACGCATGTTATGACCAAAATTTTGATCCTTGATCTAATACCACATTCCATTTGTTTTTGGCTTACCAAGATATGGATGCGAAATTCATATTTGGTAGCTCTGTTAGTTTTTGGGACATGGATGAGAATGAAAGGGCAAAGATTGGTATTGGAACATCATTAGAAGAAATTTTCAAATATATGACTAAGTTTATGACTAGGATTCCAGTCATAAACAACAACAATGACTAATAGCCCTAAAGTCATTATAAACAAGTCATTAAGGACAATAGTTGTTTAGGACATGATGTGGCACAATGATGTGTCAATGATGTGGCACATTTCATTCATTAATCATAAAGGACATATGTGAAATCATTTGTCATAGTTTAGTCATTGTGTAATTGTTTATTAGTATTACAAATTATAATAATTTATATTATTATAATGTAAATAATAAGATTTATTTTTATTTCATTATTTCTCATCCTATCAATTGTTGACAGGTGTCACCACCTAAACTAGGTTTAAAAGTAATTTAAATAGCTAAGTAGACCATTTAATCTACTTAAGTAGGCACCTAACCTAAGTAGTTTAATTAGATATGGAATATTTGGTCAATATTCTATCGTTGACCACAACAATGTCATTTGTGAAATTTAATCCTTGGACCCCAAGGATGGGACTAAATTCTTTTACCACCAAGCCACCCCACTTGTTATGTAAACAATCTAATGTTTATTTTATTTAAACCATATTTCATTTAAACATTACACACAACCTCAAATTTGATGATTCATATATTATTGATAAATTGTCCAAATGAAAAAATGAAAAACTTATTCATAAATGTCTTTTAATAATGTACACAAGTTATTATATATATGTTAAAATGTGAATTCGTTTCAAAAGAAAAATATTTCAATTTTGTTATTAAATAACATTTCAATGACCATTTTTTGGAAAAAAAAATTCAAACATATGATTTGTAAATGGAAAAACCTTTGTGAGTAGTACAAGAATAAATAAAAAATATATATTCATATCTTAAACCTTCATTTGATTTATAAATTTAGATTATACAAATTTTTCCCCAATATATCATAATTTCATTAATAAATTTTAATCTATACATATGAATCCATAAAATTTATTCTCATAAAATATTTATAAATGCATCACAAATAAAATTTCATATTTAAATTAATATATAATAATTTTTAAATGTTAGTCATATTAAGTTGATTTATAAATTTAATTTTAATTATTCTAACTATAATTTAAAATAATAATTAACATTAAATATTGAATAATTTTCTAGAATTATATATTTTTTTCAATTTTACACATATAATTTAATTAATTGTGTAATAATTATCTATATACATATAATATATAAAGTTTCACTTAAATTGATGAAAAAAATTTAATGTTAAAATAAATTATATATTTACCACATCGTACATTTTTATTTGATTTTAAAATTATAATGTAAAACATTATTTTTAATATATCATTTTTTATTAATAAATTTTATCTCAATGTGTGATAATTAATTTATTCCTATAAAATATTTTTAAATGGATCATATATCAAGTATATTCAAGAAAAATGTAATTAAAGTTTTTATATTACTTATATGTATAATATTAATTGAAATGAATTCCTTACATGTTATAATTCCTTATGTGTGAAATTATACTAATACTCATGTTTTAATCATTGTAAAGTAATTTTATGATCACATTATGTATCTAATGACACATCATTTTGTCCAAGTCATTTGCATAGTCATTTTTTAGTTATATTTGAAATTATTTTATGAGTCACATATTCATATTATATTTTGGACATCCACGTCATTTTGTCATTAATCGTGAATGCCATATGGATGAAAACTTGTAATGAAAAAATGACATTAGCTTTCTTATTATTACAATTAATTACTACTCATTTCAAACATTCAGTCATTGATTTCTTGGTTGCAAAGGACAAGATTTTTTCCACTGCATGTAGAGATTCGTTAGTTGTTCCTATATATGGACCTTGTGGAGTGGAAAATTACATAGTGGTCATAATTGAAGCTATGAATGAGGACTGTGAGTAGTGAAAGTTAATTTGTCTAGTTCCTAATGTGAAATACTGCAAATCAGCGATGGGATTAAAGGTTTTTTGGCCTTGCAAATATGTGTTGATGAATGATGAAGAGGTTGCAATAGCAAAAAACCAATGTCACATGATAGTGGATGGGATGAATAATCTTTCGAAAAGGCAAGTTTCATGTAAGGATGATTCCTTAGCGGAGAACTTTCGGGTTGAGAACATGCGTGATGTGGAGAATATGGGTAATATACTTGAGGATTTGCATGATGAGGAATTACATAGTGAAATGATTTATATCTCTAAGGATGGTGTGGAAGGGTTCATTGGGAATTTGGGTTTGATTCCATGAGTAAGGAAAGAAGTGAAGAAAATATTACAAAAGGTGATGAAGAGGTTGGTAGCGAGGAAAATTTTGAATGAATAAAAACGACTTCAACCAGGGGGATGGACGCGTGAATGATGACATAGTGCATGGCCATGGTGTGAGAGGGGAAAATTCAAATATACTAGGAAGACATCAATCTAAATGGCGAGGAGCTAAATGTGATCTTATGGACAATGTTGGGGTTTTCCTTACAAAAGGTCATGTGGTTGTATGTGATTCATTGGAAGTAGTTATTGATGATCGGCTTGGGGAGGAGCATGTTGGGCTTTGCATCTTGTCTTGTCTTGCAATTGTGTCAATAATGATGACCATTTGGAAATGGCCATTGGCTCAAATAATTCTTGATGGGTACCCCTTCATAGAGCATTTAATTTCATTTAATGAGACCTACATACCAGATGTTGGTGATGTGGGAGTAGTGTAATTGACTGTGAAGGTTCCATTTCTAGAATTGAAAATGTGTTGTCAAAAGAGTCTGTGTGCAATGTGGGTGTAGTAAAATGTTGCGCCATGAATTGTTATCAATAGTTTCTTCATGAAAAAACCTCATTGTTGAGACATGAGTTTTGGAGTTTATCATTTGAAGACCGTAAAGCCTATTGTTTAGATATTCCAAAAAGGTTGCATATGAAGGGAGTCAAAAGCAAATGAAAATTTATCATTATTCATGGTTTAAACATTTATGAAACTACTTAGTTCCAAATTGTTGGTCTTTCTAGGTCAACATATATGTTATACAAATTAGATAACAAGTGAGGTTGTAAGTTTCTACCACATGGGAATAAAGGTATACATAAATTACATATGTCAACTTGGTAAATGGAGTCTAATGTTTAATCATTGATTGATTTGTCTATGTATATGATGCCACATTAAATGAAAGGGATTGGTAATGGTAGACAAAATGTGAGACGTATTTTGCCTAAAACATGGAAGACTGTAGGAATGAAGTGATTAGGTAAATTATATGGAATGACCAACACTTTTTGTTCCTATCTAGTGACAAACACCTAGCAGTTGCTAACTGTTTTTTGTGAAAAATTATTTTTTGAGAAATTGAAATTTATTTTTGAATATATATTTGAAGGTATACATCTATCGTGAATAGCCTAATATTTCTTTGTTTTTTTGTATTTGTGGGATGGTAGATAAACAAGGAATTAAACACTGGAGGTATTTCTCAATTTGCTATGAATAGGTTGAAGAAAAGACACCATTTCAATGTTAATGTGCAAAAGCAGGGGTCTATGTTTGTGAAATGCATTGCTTGTGAATCCTTGAAAAACTTGATATCCAAATTGGGAAAGAACAGCAATGAGGTTTTAAAGTATGAAGTGAAGCTAAGAAAACATATCCTAGACCAAGAATCATGTAGAAACTTATGCCATACTTGGAAGACAGAATCAATGTGATTGAAGGATGAGTTTTTATGCATTATTCATGACAAGATGGACCATGCAAAAACTACGCTTCCAAGGTTGCAAATGTGTAACAAAATGATATTTGGCCTTGGACAATTGCCAATTACCTTTATAGGAATGATAGAACATAGTCATGGGGGTGAGAGATATGCACAATATTTTAATGAGATGTGGCCAAATAATCCCAATTTCACAATTGGGTCTTTGCTGCAATTGTTGCAAACTTTGGAGGTAACCCTAGTTTCGGAATTAAAATTATTGTTTGAACACTTTTAGTAGAATTCAATCTTTGCACATATGTTGCAAGGGAAATTGCAATGCATACACAAATTACACACTTTGAATCAAATTGTTGGTCCAAAACCTTTGCTAAAAAATTTGTTGCTCCAAATGGATAATTGTGTTAAAGACAATAAGAATCGACATTTGTTAGCGTTTCTATCATTGTTGACAGTAAGGGATGTTTTTGAAGAAGTCAAACTGGGATTTCTTATAGTTGGCCATACACATGAGGATATAGATGGATGCTTTGGCTATTTGTCAAAAAAGTTGAGGGAGGAAAACAATTACATTTTAGTAGATTTGATGAAAGCTTTCATGATCTCATTAAAGAGACCGTTCATTCCTCAATCGATTCATGAGATTCTATATTTCAAATCTTGGGTCCTAGTTGTTTGAAAGATGGCCTTGAAATGTTGGTAAGGCATATTAATATGCATCTATTTAGATTTTTTGTTGATTCCTTAGGTTGGTTAGTGATGTAATACAAAGTTTCCCCCATAGATCTTGTGTGGAGTCCAATAGATGGGCCTCTGATTAGATTATGGAAAGCTAATCTAGATAGTTCACCAAAGTTGCCTATAGGAGTTCCAAGCCTTGCTATATATTGCCCAATTTGGGGCAATGATACATCAAGGTTAGTGGAAAAAGAAAAGTTTATAAGTTTTGGACTCCAAATACATGGATTTCTAGAAGGTGGGCACTACACAAAGTTCCACATATGAAATGAAGATGAAGCAATATGTGGAGTATTGGGAAGATGTTTTGTTGCATTTGTCAAGATTGTTACTACTTCAAAATACAACTCTTTGGGAGGGGTTTTAGCCTTCAAGCAATTGGAGGTCTAATTATGCTACAACTTCATTGTCAATTGTGATGGATGTTGTTGATCTAAAAGATCCAATTCAAGTTCCTTATTGTGGGCCAACGAACATGAAACCTTTAACTGCATATATGCCATTTAAAGATCTTAGGAGATTTTGTGCTCGTGAGTCCACATGATCTTGATCTTATTCCTCAAGATGGGAAGAGTGGAAGGTGATGCTATCAAGGATGAAGAAAGTGAATATTTGAAAATGGTGAGATTTCAATGGTGGGTTCCTATGGAAAAAAGATCAAATTTGGATGAACAACATTTGTATGAAGATTGTTAGAATGGGAAATGGAAATGTAATTTAGCAAATCTAGAACAATGGCTTGACATTTTAGTTTTTTTTTTCTTTTCTTGCTTAGAAAAATACAACAAAAAAAAATCAAATTAATATTCTTGTTATTTATGCTATTAGAGCTAAAGTTAATCTCAATGTTACTAACGCCTCAACTAATTTGTGAAGACATTTAATCAATGTAGACATTTAATCAATTATGTCTTTTGTATCATTATATTGATTAGATTAACATTTTAAAATTTTTAAAAAAATGTTTTGTGGTTTAATAAAAATATCATTTTGCCAAAATTTATCCATGTATGTAATTCTTGAAGAGTAATAATTAATAATCTATTTTGTGCCACCTAATCCCTTATCTTTGGTGGCCACTAGGCGGTAACTTTCCTACATGGTATGTAAAGCCAAAAAAATAATGCATTTGTTACATGAATAATAAAATTACATGCACAAATTTTGTTGTTATTAGTATGTTGTGCCTTTTTTATATTTTAGAAAATTGAATTTTTATTTTTGTTTATTGGGAACATTTACTTGTGACTTTCTTATTTGATAATCTATTATGAATTATCACTTGCTAGGCACCAAGATCAAAACTATTTTAATTATATATGGAATTTGAAGCATAATAGATTTGTTATTGTACAATTAACATGGATGGATCAAGTTGCCATTGTTAGAAATTTAGCATGTTGTCAATATATTAGATTCAAAACATCAAATTCCTTTTTCACTACTACATATTGTGCCTTTTTGCGAAGGGAAAAACAAAAAACTGGAAGGGTTTGCGAAGCAAAAACAACCTGCCATATTTGCGATGTGACACGCATCGCAACTTGTGGTTTACCAACCATCATTACTATATAATGTACCTTAAATCATCGCAACACTTTTGCGACATATACCACAACCAAAACTTTGCGACCCTTTCAGTTTTCGTGCACGCTAGCGATATTCCACAGTTCGCACCTCTTAATCATACTCACAACATCGCAAATTTTAAAATACACAAAGTATCGCAAAACACTTTGAGACTCACAAGAAATCGCAATCTTGCGTT
>Ga0116229_10000668_pt1 | contig 48203 bp, 32 predicted proteins | sample S1TSphgellanicum_3_FD_87313 | JGI IMG/M metagenome (GOLD analysis project Ga0116229, IMG submission 87313) | Host-associated microbial communities from peat moss isolated from Minnesota, USA - S1T2_Fc - Sphagnum magellanicum MG | ecosystem: Host-associated > Plants > Peat moss > Unclassified... | reverse complement strand
TACACTCTTGATCTTATTTTATTTTATTTTATTTTTTTGTGGATAAATTTCTGCCTTTTGATTACTACTTAAAACACATCTTCTTTGGTGTTCACTTTTTTGTGTTTTATAAAAAATTCCATCCACCACCCAGATGAAAGGTCTGTGGGAATACTTCAAAGACCCAAATATGTCATTCGAAAATATAACGACAATATCTATAGCTGGAGCGGGTTTGTTGCAATGGGTGATTGCTATGATGAACTATTATGGTATTCTCAAAATCATGGCACTGAAGCGGAATGCAGTAGTTGCTACCGAGAAGATGCTGAACACAGCACAAAATGAGCTGGAAAGAATACAAGCTGAGGTGTACACCCATGGAGTTTGTCATAAACAAAACAAAAATAAAAATGCAAAAACTATAAAAAAAGAATGGAAACAAATGAAACAAGGAAAGGAAAATACAATAAAGTAATTTTTAAAAAAAAATTTACAAAAATGAAGAAACCATATAAAGAGTAAAATTTTTTTAAAAAAAAAACTTATAACAATGAAGAAAAACCCTACTTGAAAAAGAATGAGGTGTATCTTCTTTTTCCAAACTTCAAACTTGCATCCAAATAAACAAAAATATAAAAGTGAAAAAGAAACACTTTATTTTTAATAAAGTACAAAATAATAATAATAAAAAAAACACATTTAAAAAAAAGGAAAAAAAAAGTTTCTAAAAAAAACTAAAACATGAACCAAGTTTAAAGAAACTGGGGGACTTCACAATGCCCGAAGGTCACGGGTACCCACTAGTTGTCATATATAACTGAATGCATCTTTTGTGACACATCCTGGATTCCTCTACAAAGACTCAGATCTTATGCATACCTGAAGGCAGACTCCTTTTCTATTGGCGAAAATTTTCCTGAAATTTGAAATTTCAGAAGTGAAGAGAAATTTTTAAGATCTTAATCACCAGTGGTGGAAAGAAAAAATTTAACAAAAATTGCCATATTTTTATATTTGGAATCATTCACTCCCCTACTATTATCTGATTATTTAAGGGTATTATGGTTGGTCACTATTTTTCCACCTATTCTTAAGCTGTTGGTGCTTGGGGGTAGTACCTGGGTGGGGCACATAGAAACAGGCCCTTATCAGTTCATAATCAGCTTTTTGAACTAGAAATGTAGCAAAAATGTTAAACAAGCCAAGGGTTTTTAATGTGAGGTTGGTACAAAAGTATTGCCACATTTTTTTCACCTCATCTGCCTGTGGCCCATTTAATATTTTCCCAAGAAAATTGAGTGATGACCAGACACCTTTAGTGCCCATAAAATGGCATGTTATGGATAAAGGGTATATAACATGCCATGCTCATTATGAACATAGTTTTTATTATTATTACACCTACATCTTAAACTTACAAAAGGTAAGCAGGAATTTTTTTATAAAACTAAATGTGGCATTAGTTTCTATATTGCAGAAACTGAAGACCCATAGCCTATTTAATATTTTTCTGGTGCCAAATGTTGAATCCATTGTCAGGGTTTACTTTAAACCTGACAAAAAAGTTAAAGTCACAATGTCCCCACTCACATAACTTACTTTTTAGAACATGCAACCATGGGTATGTTTCCATGTCTTCACTTACCGACTAATTTGGCAGTTAATTTAATCAAATGAAGGCAAAAGGCTTTGACATTATCTACCACCCCATTGAGCTCTTTTTGGGGCTCGTTTCACTTGTCTTCTTGCACATTTTTTTCCTGTTCAACACTTGTTTCACTTGTCTTCTTGCAGATGTTTTTCGCTACTAATGGTTCTGCATAAAGTGGAACTGCAGGATTTTGAATGTTCTATATGTCGGCCAAGACTATGGACATGTTTATCCAGTTTTTCATTTCCAAATGGTCTGCACACATGTTCTGTGATCATGTACCAGGTTAGGAACCATGTCCACTAATCTTAATAGAGATTGCTCCAACCACTAGCATAGATTTTAGCTCTGAGCACAAACCTTTTTGTTTTATATTTATCTAATACCAACAGCCAATAAATGAAAAAAAATGAAAACCCTGCAACAGTTTGACTGGGATAGTACAAGATTCAAGGCTTCTATTTGCACCCAGCACAAAGCAATTTGAAAGGAAAAAAAAAGGTCAAATATAATTTTTCCTTTGGTAAGAAATGAAGTGAGAAACGAGCGCCCATCACATGGAAAAGCAAAGTCAAAATTTCCCAATAAAAAAATGTAATAAAAAAATATGCATGACCTGTACGAGGGTCTAAAATGATCCACTACTTAAATTCATAACTTCACCTTTTTGAGCAAGGCCTCTTAAATGGCTTGAACCATATTCATTCCAGGATTATGCTAACTTGTTTTAAAATATTTTTTTAGGCTATGTTCACAGTAATCCTGACATATGGAAAGAATATATATATATTTATTATTATTGGCATGAACAGAAGAATCCATTGCAAAAATGAACCTGTACAGGGAGAAAGGACAAGCCAGGGCAAACACTTAAGCCTAGCCAACTAAAAGAAACATTACCGCATCAAGCTAGAACTGACTGACTGTTGGTAGCACCATCTTATCTATTTGTCATCACATGCACAAATAGCATGGAGCAGACCCCATACTTTATCAAAAGCAAGTAATTTGATTTCATCCTTGGGATGTTTCTCAGTTAGTTGTAAAATATGCTACCATTCTAATCTAGCATAGTCTAATAGCCGGTATCACATCACCTTTCTAAAGATAGTCATATCATCTGTTCCCATTGAAAGCAATGTCATTTCTCTCACACCTTTTTTCTCGCCACACACGAATATGAGTGGATATTGTCACTGGTGATGGATATTGTTATCATCAAAGACAATATTTGAATTTTTGCAGATGTTGTCATTGTCAATCCAACTCAAACAGATTTGATGTAGTGTGTTCCGACAATGATAACGAAACCAACAATAGTTGGCACTAATGACAAGACATGATCCTACACAAAACAAATGTCAAGAGATGATTTCATTTTGCTTGCCATAAAAACCTTTGGTTGTTTCCATCTTCGTTTTGATTCTTTTCTGACTTCGTGTGTACATGCTAATATATCTCGCTATTAATAAACTTCGTTGGTACCTTCAATGTTTATATCTCATTATAAACAACAAGTGTCCATAGTCCTACAATGTGTGCAAGTCATCACAATTCTTCAACGAGCTATCCCACTTAATCATAATTTTTCACCTCTTCCACACATACCAACTAGTGCAACTTTATCATTAACTGATTTGTGGCAAAGGATGCCTTTTAACATTACATCTTCCACTTCATTACTATTCTTTTGATGGTCTTGATTTTCCTTTGGTGTGTTTACATTTGCTTTGACATACCTTGTACTTTTTGTGGATGGATTTCCAACCTTGTTTATATATATACACTAATTTAAGTATTATTAAATGGACCACACAGTCACAATGCAAAATAATGTCCATAATTAACTAAACCTCCCAAGTCAATGTAAGCTTAGAGCCTTCCAACTACAAGTCGTGTGTCAGTCCATACAGGAAAATGAAGGTTGTCTCCCAAGTTTTTTTGCTACAGAGCTAGAACCTATGAGCAGCATTAGACTCGAATGTTGTGGGGTCTCAGGATGAATATTCAGTCAAGCTAATGTTCTAATTTGCTTTGGCTCTCCATGTGTTTACAGGGAGAGCCTTATGCCACATAGACCAAATAAAACTAGAGTCTTTTTTGGCTCTCATTTTTATCTAGACGTCCTTCCATTTTAATTGGAAGCTCCGAGGAAGTTCATCCTGCCAATTCTCATGTGCATTCCAAATAAGTGTTTTAAAAAAGTTCTGTAGCTATCTTCCCAAATTAACATTATATTTTGTCAACTGGCCTTGGCCATTTAGTTCCATAGCTCAGGGTCAAAGGTTAGATTTTCAAGTGCACCATAAGACATTTTGAAGGTTGTACCCTGTGCACCAATTTTAACCCCAATTCTAACTCACCTTGAAGTGCCTGTAAGCCCTCTCCTTTCCTTCAAAGGGATCATCAACCTAGAATAGCTCCTGATGCTATAGACCTCTAGATCTTTAGGTACTTCCACTCCTTTCTGTAGACTAGAGCCCACAGAGGGCCGAAATTCTTTAGATGTGCAGAACCTGGGGCTTGGGTTTGCCACAAGATTACAAAAGATGCCTAGCCACTCCCCACTTTCTATCCCTTGTGTTGAATTCCTAAGTTTTTCCATGCATCTCACAAGGAGGCCTTTAAATCATTTCTACCATATAACACGCTCTCCTTCCTCTATATGAAACAACCCTTTCACCTCCTGCCACTTAGGTAACCTCCTAAGGTTTGAATTTCACAAGTCCCCAACACAGCGTAGGCCTGCCTTGCACATTTGTTGGGCTCTCATGATGTATGTCCCATATTACCCTCCCTTGAATGTTTTTCCCAACCTGATCAGGCTTACCTGTTTGATGGACTTTGCTAATTGAGGTGAATTGAACTACATGATTTTCCAAGCTTTCATTACCTTCTCCCATACCTTTGACCCAAACAAGGAGACATGGTCTTTGACAATGCACCAATTTAGATCTGGGGCCTAACTAATGTGGGGAGAAGGTTTACAACATTCCAGTTTAAAATGCAGGAAAAGTTTAAAGTTAGAGTCCCTAGGCTCCAACCAAAACCCATTTGCAGAACAATGCTACTAGCGCTCCTTCTGGGTCTAATAGACCTGGTCCTCTTAGATTTTTGTGTTGAGCTTGTGCAATCAGACCAGTTCACCTTGGTAATAATGTGATGCTCCCCCTCCAGCCCATACGAAATTCCTAAATAGCCCATAGGAAATTTGGCTACTGCTCTCTCAGTGCCACCCCATATAGCTAGTCAAGGAAAAACCAAAGTGATGATGCTAGCACAGAATTGGCAATTATCACTTTGCCAGCCAATGGCAAATGTATTGTGCTCCAATGTTTCAGGTTCCTACAAAATTTCTCCACTAGAAATCCATCCACCTTGACTTCTAGATTCAGCCCAAATGGGGCTCCTAATAGCTTAAAGAGATTGCCATCATTTGCTGATCTCCAATCAAATGCTTCAGTTTAATTGAGTCTCTTATATCTCTTCTTATGGCACCAGAAGGCAGTTGATTTCTCCCAGTTCATCTCCAAGCCACTGATGCATAAGAATAACTAATCACATTCCAGAGGTTTTCTTCTTCACCCATTAGCTGAAAGTGTTGTATTATCAGCATATTATGAAACAACTTGTTGTATTGTTCCCCTTTGTAGATCAATGCCTCTTACATCCCCTCGGTGCTCAGCCCTTTTCATCATGTAATTGAGGACCTCCCCTACAAGGATGAACAGGTGGGGAGCCAGTGGGCAACCCTACCTCACACCTCTCTCAATTGTAAAAGTTTTTGTGATGCACCCATTGACACAGATGACTGCCTCTACATCTTGGACTAGCATCTTCACCATCTCAATAAACTCCTGTGACATACCCATTTTCTCGAAAATTAAGAATAATAATTCCCAACTTACTTTGTCGTAAGCTTTGTCAAAGTCCAACTTAAGTAGGACTAACAACTGGTTGGAGCATGTGGCCCAATCAATAGTTTCATGTGTCAAAAGGATGTTGTCGATGATGTACTTGGAAGGCAAAAATGTAGTTTGATCTTAGCTAATAACCTCCATGAACGCTGGTTAAAACCGTAGCTATAGGACTGAAGTTTGCTAGAACTCCCTTGAATTGCAAGGTGTGCGTGTGAATGGCAGTGCGAGTTGAAAATAAACCCTCTCTGGTCCCTTGTTTTCAATTGGCACCATTGCTAGGTCCAGCCCCACTAGGATCATCAAGGGGTACCACTACCCCTGGGTCCACCAAGTCCGCCCCTAGTCCCATGAGTGCTGATGCTGCTCCCTCTCTTTTTCGAACTTATACTTCTGGAATTCTAATATAACCTCATCCTTCCTCATCCTTGCAGCTCTTCATGTGCTCCTCTACTACTGATATTTTCTTTCTCAAGATTCTAGTTTTTTATTCTTGTAGCTAGCTGATGACAAGTAGTAGCTAATCGTGATCTAAATTATCAATTCATTCTACAATATTTACTGTCTAGGGTTTGCAATGTTGAGCACATTTTTTTGCCATTTCAAGGATTCAACAAAAATTTGCATACCATTAATCATGAATGAAAATCCTCACAAATTAAGCTGGATTATGCCTCACCAGCTAGGTGATATAATCTTCTAGTTTAAGTTTCAATACTGCTGAGCTATAAATGTCTTCTACCCAAGTTTCATTTTCTTCCCAGGAAAAGTTAATGAGTTTTTTTCCCCAAAAAGAGATGTACTAAGCATCCTTGATTACCCCTTCAAAACCTAGGACACCATCACAATACATCGTCAAAGACACCCAATGTTGCTCCCCCACACTCAGTCCAGCCAACTCACTAAGTGGTTATGTTCAAGAGGCTATAGGAGGAATTATAAAACACAGAAAACAATTATCTTATTAAGTTACATTGTAAATATTGTTGGTAAGTTTTTGCACCAAAAATGAAATAGAACAAGATTTGTAATTCTAGGTGTGAATTCACATTTTCAAATTATAGGCACAATTTCAAATCAGATTTGCCACCAATCATTTAATTCTAAGCTACATAAAACACAAAGTTCATCTCATTCATATTGTTCATTAAATACTAGACACATGAAATTGGAACAAGCGAAGTGAGACCATTACAAAAAGGCAAGCGAGAATTTGCATTGGATTATCACTTGTCAATCTTTATTACTGTGGGTGAAAACACAATATGGGGGATGAAAATTTTTATACATTGTACTGTTTTTCAGAGGTATCCATGTTTGAAATTCAATCAATATAATATTGGAACATATTTTTTCAAATTTTTGCATAATATGATAAATTATAATACAAAGAATTCAATCACAAAGAAATTTATTTTTTCAACTTATATTGTCAAATTTCAAAATATATTTGTGATTAAAAAATGTATGTCATTGTATATTAAAAAATACAAATATATTCCAAGAATGATTGAAATGATTTTTAGTTTTTATGAAATTTGTAATATTTATTAAACATTGTGATTCCATATGATTGGAATAAATTTGTGAACCATGTGAAAAGTTTGATAATTATCATATTACAAATGAGTATTTTTGAAAATTATGGCTATAAGTATGTGATAAATTAACATTTTGATAAACTATCATTTTTAAATGGAAGATGACAAGATATGTGAAGTGGATAATTTTTTAAATTTTCATTTCAGACATTTTTTGATTAACTAATTTAAACCCAAACCAGTCCAAAAACAAATTTAGATCTTATTATATTGTATATACCGTAAATATATTCAATATTCCTTGAATTTAAGCTTTTATAATTTATTTATTTTCAAATAATATTAGGTATCATTAACTTTATGAAAATTAAAATATGAAGCCCAAACACGAAACGTGAAACCCAAAATTAAATGCAATATGTTTTGTAAAAATATAATTTACATACATGTCATGAAAGTGCCCAAAATGATTTCATAGCATGTTTTCATCCATCTAATTTATACTATTATATCCTAAATGGCACATGTTAATTGAATTTTTAAAAAAATTATACTTACCCAATTGTTCATATATTACGATACTACCATCCTAAATTGTACCACATGAAAAATTTGAACAATGTCAAAGAAAAAAGAATTAGTTAAAAACCATATACCCATTTATTATAATAGAAGTTTTGTGATGGTTTAGTTGTGAGTGTACTCTTAAATTTGTAACCTTTTACAATTCATTGTTATCTAGAAACTAAGCTATGTTAAATTTCCTAGTTTGACATACGTGAAGAGCAATCACAATAGTAGACCAACACGTGAATCAAAAATTCAATTTGTAAACACGATTCCAGAACAATAAGTCATGTACATGTACATTGATTTCATTAATTGAATGGAGATTCGTGATTAATGATTGTCCATTCCTTGAGGATAATATCAGGTAGGGATTTGCAAAGCATGTTCTGGAGATGTTACCAAACACAGAACCAATACTAAACCTGTGAATGAACATGTGAAGGAACTCATGGAAACAATGTATGTGAGAGAAGAAGAAGAAGAGTATATAAATGCATACATGAACTTACATACAAATTAAGTTTACATAAATTAATCTATGAGTTACACATGATGTACATCCCAATCATGTTTTCCTTATGTATCCAGTACATGATACCAAGTACGCACAGGATACACACACTCAATGTAAGAAATATACGTGGTCCTATTTACATCTGTGAAGGGACATTAGCTAAGGGTACAAACTAGACTGGGTTAAGGTTTATGGTCCAAGTGATTTCTAGGATTGTTCACCAATCTTGATGACGGTTCCTCTTTTGATAACTTGACATGGGAGCATTTCCTATTTGAACTATCGCTGGTTTAGAAGGCATTGTTTTGAAGAACTAATCTTCTTGCAAAATGCAGTCGGGTTCACATGCACTAAAAAGCCTATCAAGTGTCTATCAAAGAATCACATGCGTAACGATCATTAAGCCAATGACGAGCGTTCTTAACAAGCTTTGTGTCCATCAGCGGCTCCTTAATATAATCAATTACTTTACCACACCATCCGTTGAACATGAATTCTATATAGAAGAAAAATCGACTGTAGAAACACAAAAGCTTCCGTAAAAAGTCAATTAAGAATGCCAAACAGACAAGTCCTCCAAATGCGGTAGTGCTTATGACATCCCGTCGATATTTGATATTTTGGGGTATAAGAGCGAAGCCTATAGTTGCAAAAGCACACACGGCAAATGCAATGGAAAATGCCAAACAAAAGGAAGCTGCAACAACCGCAGTTTCGGCTAGAGCAAGTGGGGGCCCTTTAGTCGGCATGGAAGCAGTTGCTGCAACAAGAAACGTGGATATGGCAAAGTAAAAACACAAGCTGTTGAACACCCAAAATAGTTGGGAGTCGCCAACAGCGGGTAACGTTAACCATGCTGTAAATGTCACTGTTGCAAGAAGTGCAGCACCCACCAAAATTGCATTGGCAGTGTTGGCATATGCCTTGCTTTTATTGCAGGTGCGCTCAAAATATGATTGCAATAAAACCACCATCACGTAATCACGTTTGTCGTTCGCAATGGAAAAGGGTGTGTTTCTATCGATGTCTTTTTCATCGGCCATGATAGGAACTTTCTGTCGTAATAATATTTGCAATGCAGTACGGTTGGAATCCATGACTGCGATGTGGAGTGGCGTCCGGTGCTTACAGTCAGTAAGGTTTATAGCTTCGGGCCAGTTGGCGTCGATAAATCTGATCAATGCTTCCATAATCGGTACATCCATCCCACGTATTGCAAGGTGAAGAGGTGTGAATCCCCAAGGCCATCGAACTCCCACATCAATTATTGCTTCGTCCCCCTGCTTTGGACGCCAAGCTAAAAGCAAATCCACAGCTTCTGTAAATTTGCCCCTTACAGCCAAGTGTAAGGCCGTGATTCTTGAGCCTTGGAAGTCGGCTGCATCAAGAAATCTGCCGTCCATCACCGAATTGGGGTTAATATTTTTTACATTCAACAACTCTTTGATCACACATACTCTTTGATCGTCATGATCAGGTGAATGGGCAGCCAAGTGCAAAGGTGTGAAACCAAACTGGTCCTGCACATTCACATTTATTCCTGGCACCGCACATATGTAGCTCACAATCTCATCCTGCCCATTGGAGGCTGCCAAATGCAATGCTGTTCTACCCTTCTGAACAGCAGGTAAAGCCCTCCCGACTATCACATCTTGCATCTCTTTAGTTTGATTAGGATGATCCACTGTGTACTTTTGCTTCAATTCCTTTGAAGACTCTGAAGACCAGACAGCCTGAGAATTGAGGTTAACACCAGCCCATAACTTGAGGAATTTTTCAGGGGGGCCAACCATGGCTGCATCCAATAAGTCAATATCAAATTCGGGAGTCAAATCTCGAGGAACGCCCTTTGCTGTCAGTGCCTCCAATGATCCTGTTTCGCCCTTTAAAGGTGGTGCCTCCATCGCACTTGTCAAAGCTGAACTCAAGTTCAAGCTGTTGAATTTGTTAGCGTTCACCTGAATATGCTTCAGGTTGATGATCACCTCTGGTTTCTCTAGATCACAATATCAGCACAACCTTCTCTTGCTTTGAGACTGGTCCTCGTGTCTTTGTTATTCTGCAGCACATAATATTGTTTCCTTGATATTTAGTATGCTAGAACTTGGTTAGAACAATTTTGTGTTCAAATTTTTCACAACAAAAGAATGATGTCACTGCTTATAATTTAATGATGCAACTTATAAGCAGTGACACCAAATAATAATATGCAAACACTAGGTCTTTGATTGTTAGCCTTTAAAGTTTAAACTTGGCTCAATTTAGTACAAGTGACACCCATCAAACTGACAGCCCTTACATCTCTAAACCGATAATTTAAACAAGTTGGAAAATGGACATCCTGGAGCTGAGTCTTGAGATTGATGACAGATGAAAAACGTTTGGTGATCACAAACATTTCACAATGGAGAGATTCCAGACAATCTCAACTTTTATTGTGTTATGAGCATTCAGACTACTTGTAAAGATCTATTGGCTACTCAGAGCATCACTCTTAGTTGCAATTTAATTGTACTTGTAGAGTTGTAAGGACTATCTTGAAACATAGTCTCAAAAACGATTCATAATGATTCAATTTGCTTCAAAAGAAAATCAATTCAAGTTCAAATAAAAACCAATCTAGAGAATTAATGTTTGAATTTGTCTAAAAACTTGAGGGACTCTGGAAGTGACTCTGCTACAAGAGCGTCTGCAACTCACAAGGCTCAACATTTAAAAAGAAAAAAAAAAGTGTACTAAGTATTTGCTCAAATGAGTTTCAAAATCATTTCATTTTTGAATCAAACTCTGTTTTTTTGCAATTAATGAAAATTCACAAATTCAAGGTTGCCCCTTTGTTTGGCAAAAGCAAACACAAGCTCCTTATCTAATTTTTTCCAGATACATATCACAACTTGGCTAGTAACCTAGGATCAAAGTTCGCACTGCCATACCTGATGTGATTGCTTGATCACCACCAGCTATGCCTGAAGGTTTCTAGCTCAATGTCCTAGAATGGATCTGATAATATCGTTATAGGTTGAAAATGCTTCAAAAGTTCCTAAAAATTCATGTAGCAATATTTCATACAATATTGTTGTGATCAATGAAACATATTCAAATTATCAGATTGTGCATAAGGCATGAAATGCATTGAATAATATCTCATGATCACATTGCCAATCTAGAAAGGTTGGTATGTTCGTTCTATTGTGGAGTCTAGACCAGTCTTGGCAGGTTCAGGGTACTAAACATGTTTACGTCCAAGTTTTATGCCAAGTTTTAAGATATCCAAACTATCTAGGCTTAGCGTTTTGTAAACCATGAAATTGGAATCACACTGGGCGATTTGCCTCCTTTAAAATTGAATTAAAATTTGAACAAGGGTGATATCCCTATTTTAAGCAAGTTCAGGTCCTCTAGGTAGATAGGTAAGTAAAACGTTTTAAAAATAATAAAATGAAATCCTAGTTCTACGTTTTAGGCAAGTAGTTACCTTTAATTGGTTATATAAAATCAATATTACATCATTTTTATTTCATATTGCGTGAATTTGTTGAACAAACTAATATTACACACCAAAAAAAAATGTTTAGTTGTGTGTATCAAAGATGGAACGGGACCTAATCTTAAAAGGGGCCTAGCTCCAATTATCTAAGAAAAGATCACAATTGAAGGTTTAGAAAGTCAAAGATTAGTCTCAAGACTGGATTAAGGCTCCATGGAAAACTAAAAAAAGTTTTAGATCTGGGATCAAAGGTTCGTTTTGAAATCAAGAACCAGAAAACACTGGTCTAGATGTGGAGATTTTGTGAACATGATCTCATTTGCATGGAAATCCTAGTTCAAAAAAAACATTAAGAAATCCACCACACTGTGCAAGAATTGATTGTGTGGAGATATTATATATACATCTTAGCTCAGGTTGGTAACCAGTTACGGAAACTAATAAATAGCCGAATCAGAAAAGACAATATTTGTTTCATCGATATATCTGTAAGAAGCTTCCACTGCACATGATCAGCAGCAAACTGCAGGGCAATATTATACCCCTTGGTACTAGCAGGATCATGACTTACCCAGAGCCTTCTTGAAGTCCGACAAGTTTCATAAGCCTTAAGGCCAATTGCTCACGAACTCAGCGCCTCCAACTCCACGAGATTCGTCTCCCATCGTAAGATAGACAACACTCTGCAAAAAAAATTAAAAAGATTTTCAGATACCAGCTAGAACTAGTTGAGTCATCCTATATAAGTTTTTAGCATACTTGAGCAAATGAAGTTTCTTTGAATCTTATCCGTTTCCCTCAAACTAGTCCTCCGGGGAGCATCAGGACAGTTCATTAGAATCAGTTCAGAGCATTGCGGTGGAGACTAAATACAGCAGATCTAGTTGAACATGTGCATAACAGTGGAGGCAACAAATTTGAGTAAATGGGGAACATGTGTGACATATGTTTATTGCTGGCATGTGTGCACACTTGAAATAGCAGATAGACGCATGCAGCTTCATGTGTGGGAAAAATTACCGCATGTGCACACGGACGATCCTTAAACCCGACCCTTAAGGATCCGTGCTCTGCATTCAAGAGGCAATATGCAACAGTAGAAACTCCGTCACTCCTCTGCAGTTGAGCTCGTACATGTACAACCTGCTGATACCAAGTGCACACTTTACTTCTAGCTTTTCAAATTGTGATAGCTTCACAAAACTTGGCGAAAACTTCAAATTCACATGAAGCACAAATGAAGTGGCAAAAAGAGCAACACATTCTGTTTTCTTTCTTGTGCTGGCCAGCAGCAAGACAGTGTACCTGAACAGTGCATGGAACTTCCGAGAGGAATCTGCTGATGGTTTGTGAAGCACTTGGGGAAGCACTTGCACAGACACAGCAGTTGCGAGTCTCAACTACAAGTAGCTAAGCACAACTAGAGCACAGCAAGAATGCGATAGACAACAAACAGTACAACCTTTTCTTAAGGCGAAACGCTATCTATCCTCCATCGAGCACTGCCTGGCGCCCTTTCTGGGTCTGACGTCTCACTTTCTTAAGTATGCGAAGTGTATCGAGCACCGTCTGGCGCCCTTTCTGGGCCTGACGTCTCGCTTTCTTAAGTATGTGAAGTCTATTTCCGGCACGTTTTAGGTTATTGTCCTGTACATAGACGTGTAGTAACACTCTCCTAAAAAAAATTTAAATGGGTCAAAATTCGGCGACTTGTTTTTAAAAAAAAAGGATTTTCGCCAAAAAAAAAAAGTCAGTCTCGCCTTTTGGTGATTTTTCGCGCAAAAGAAAAAGTGATTTATGGAACCTGGCACTTATGCTTTGTCGAACCAGTCAATTAGTGGGCAACTGAAGCCTTGGGTTAAACCAGCATCTAAACTGGTACCATGATAAAAGACCTTAGAAATTTCGCTAAGTATTATGGTACTTAGAAACGAAGGGGGTGCTTACAAACATTGTAAATACCTTACCTTCACTGAATAATAGTCTCTATAAGTTCACATTTCCCACGTTTGAACTAGCCTCTATGAGCAGCTCTACAGTGCACACGATTTGGGCCTCAAACAATATTTATCACATCTATCACAATGTATTAATGTTTTTGAATACCCATTTCTCACCCATAAACATGCAAAAGCCTAAAAGGAGACCAAACATTTTTTTTTACTGAGGAAATTTAGTCAGTTAGCACTATAATTTTGACCCCTTCTCTTTCCTCAAAGGTGATATTGAAAAAAAAATGTTTAAACAAATACCTAAAAATAGTCTTCTAATCTGATGGAGGAGCCAAAAAGTAATTGTACACAAGAATTATGTAAACCCACATTGGCAAGCCCACTATTGTGGCCTACATGTAGTCCATATCCAGGCTTTTATTTGAGGGTGGCCAGTATCACACAGCTAGGTTGCTGCAATTTAATTGCAAGATTAAATTTTCTTCACCAACATCTTGGGAGTCTGGATTGTGAAGTTAGGTGAAACAAGGATGTTGGAAAGGCACTAATAGAAGTTGATTTCACAAGGGTGTGTCAGTGTGCGCTCGAGTTGCTGACTTATTTGATATTAGTAGTAAACCATTAATATTTAGTTCCTCCATTAGCGAATTGGACCTCATTCATCTACAGTAGCAGCTACCTCTATGACCAGACATTTCATTCAAATTTTCAGTTGTAACACCATATGTTTGTGATGCATTTTGTCACCTGCATTTACATTAATTTTACAAGTACAGCCAGCTGATGGTAGAAGAAAGTTTAGAAATGTACCTTAAAAACTTTAATTAATTTGACTACTGTAGCCATTCAATTGTTAATTTTAAAACCAATCAATTGCCGATATTTCAATGTTGCTCGACCATTGTGGCCACAATAACATTTCTCTAAAAAAAACTCAGAAAACACTGAACGGGAGCCTATATGATGAGAAACATTTTAGCTTTTGATAGTTATATGATTCCAGAAGAGGATGACTTAGAATTAGGTCAATTACGTTACTAGACAACCTGGACCACTCAAGAGCAGTCTTTTCCGTGTCCAGTGGCTCTTTCAATAACTGAATCCTGTAACCATTTACCAAGCAAAACCCAATTTACAATCCCAAATGTGCCACGGAATGCTGATACTTCATCCAAAACTGGGGTAAGGTGCACCGGTGGAGGTCCTTCAATAAGAGGCCTCACTCGAGAAGGTATCAATGTATTATTTGCTGGTTCAATTGCAGGCAACTCAGTTCCCCAAACATACATTTCATTAGTGTGCAACAGTCTCTTTTTTTAAAAATTTGATAAGAAAATGTCAAAACGCAACAGTAACTCAATTTTTTGCCAAAAATTCCCTTTCCCAATTTGAAAAGTAAGTCACCAAATTTGGCCCTTTTGGGGAGAGGGGGGGAGGAAGTACCACCACAGGTCTGTCTACTGGCTACACTTTTGATGTTCCTGTACAAAACTGTTGCCAATTAAGTCAAAATCTGTCTGGGAGGCTATCCACTGTTCCTACACTACAAGATTGAAAAGAAAAACACTAAACTGGGGTTGACCAGTGTGAACCATGAAACCAATTGTCTTGCTGATGAAGAATGCTTCAACCCAGTTGAGCTACAAAGTTCCATCAACGGTCATTGTGGAGGAATCAATGGCAAAAATGTTCACAAAATCCAGGTATGAAAACTGAGTCTAAAAGCTAGGAAGGAGAGTGGTTCCTCAGGAGTCAACATATTCCTCGCCTATTAAAGTATTCTGAACTCTTCCACTGATGTAATATGGAACCTTAACATGCAGCCTATTCAAAATTTATGTACTCTTTCATGTCAAGCAAGAGTTACTTTCAACCCAGAAAATGTGGAGCCTTTATTACTATTTTAATAACAACAAATGCATTATGCTTGAAAAGCGAGGGTGGGCACAGGGCACATTGTATGGCGAGATATTATCTACCCCGCCATCAAGCTCTATGTGGCACCTGCTTTGGGTCACAATGCCCCACCACCGGGAATTCCATGTCACACACGTGGGCTCCTGTTATCATTATATCTAGAATATCTTAAGCATCGTCAACGACCCTAGAACTTTGTCATTGTCAACTGTGATTTTATTTGTTCTGTTGCCTACGTTTCATTATAATAAATCTTCAAACAATGAGGGAAGGACATACAACTATCTTCCAATTTTTTTCCAAAAAATAGGCAAAAGAAGATTACAAAAACATAGTTGGATAAGGGTCTTCTTGCAAGCAATGTGAAGGAGTAGGATTAGGGTTTTAGGATTCTCATGTTCTTGTGTATTGTCACTAATTACTTTTAACACTAATTGTTGTTGGTACACAAGTTTGAGAGGTTTTGTGCATAAGGAAGTTGTGTTGCATTAAGTGGTGAGGTGACCTTTTTTAGTTTTGCTTTGTATAATTTTTCTCTGCCTTTAAAGTTTGTCTACAATCATGGATCCGGCACCTATTAAGGAGAACATAACATTTGTGCTTGCAACTCCAACCAAACAAAACAATCCAACCCCTAGTGCAATTGCTATAGATTTGACAAAGTTTCAACCTAGTAACATGTTTTATTGTGAACATCCTTCATTCCAATGTAATAGAATCAAAAAACCCACCTACATCGTGAAGAATGCAAAAGAAGAAGGGGAGCAAAGATATGTGTTACAAGAAATATTACCCATCATTGCACAAGAAGACCCATACCTGATTCGTTTGTTGGGTCAACAAAAATACATCATCATTGTGAAAACAACAATAGTAAGATGGGTAGAAAGGGTAAATCCTTTCTTCCTTTCTTTTTTGTTGTCCATGAATTTGTTGGTGAACATGGTGTAAAAAAATATAATTGTGTGTAGGGTTTAAAATGGCCTTGGGGATATACAATTTCATGCTGCATTTCCTATTTTTTGTGCATGTATGCAATTGTGGGGGTTTTTCATGCTTAATGTTTTTGTTTTAATGCAATGTCAAAGTTCTATCCCCTTGTCAATGAAATGTTAGGCACAAGAAAAATAAGAAAACAAAAAAAAATTATGTAACAAGATAATATGAAAATACAAAAAAAATAATGTTATGTGAATTTTGTGATGTTATGATGTAGAACTATAACTTTGAAAATTCTACAACAATATTCCAATAGTTACATCCATTTACTATTGTAGCTTATTTACATTTGTTTGTAAGGTGGTTTTAGTTTAGGGATTGGGTAGCAACTAATTTACTATGATGCCCATTACAAGTTTTTGGCAATTTGAAAGGCAAAAGTAAAACTTGCAAATCCATTATGCAACAAAATAAACACCATTGTGTTGCATTACACTTGGAGGAGTATGAAATGTTGGCATTAGAAGCACATTTTGATATGTGAAGGCTGCATGCACAAATGGGTGGACCAATTTGGGTGTCACGCAAGCCAATTATGCCTTGTGGTTGCCATTATAATGCCCATGTCACTTTATAGGTCTTAAAATTTATTAAAATGAACTTGGTTTAAAGATCTTAATTTGAATATTTACATGATGCACAAAATCATTTTATAAATTTCTTTAAATTGTAAAAGCCATGGACTTTTGAACTCAAAACTCATGGATTGTGTCACAACCCTAGTTTTGGGCTCGCGATCAAGGCAAGGATTTGCAAAAATGCGAGCTAAAAGTGAAACCCAATAATCACATTTCATGCTCCGAGGAGTGTAGGAGGGTGTGAAGGAATGAACCCACACACTCCTAAGTGGGCTCCCACTTTGGGAATTGGAGTCCCAATGAATCCCCAAATTTTCAAAAAACGATTACATGGGTCAAAACTCATTGGACTGAAGATTTTCTTATACCATTAGAAATCTCTTAGAACTTAAATGTGTAAAATGGGTTCTCATGTCCCATTTGAGTACTTAAAACACAAGTTATGACTAAAAGAAGGGTCAGGAGTCAAAGTGCCAATTTTCAGTGCTCCCTGATGTACTTACGTGCAGGTGGCATGCCACATATTGTTGAAAAGCTCTCAACGAAGGCTACAACTTTGCTTCAAATCTCATTTCAATCAAATGATTTCACAAAAAGTTATGGGCCTCCAAAGTCATAAAAATACCAATTTGGGGAATTTCGAGACTTCCAACTTTGGAGTCCTGAGAAAAAATGACATTTGGATGTAGCCCTTGTGATTAATCACAAAGAATATTATAAGGGGGAAGGTGATGGCTTCCCCCAAGTCCATGCCGTGGTGAATCTTATGAGTCCATGTGTGCCCGTGGCTCGTCCATGCACCAAAAGCGCTCCAACTATGCATTAACCAACTTGTTGTTTGGTTTGTGCAAATCCATGCGAATAATTGACCCGCTTGTCATTTGTTTTAATTCCCATCCCAAAGCTCCAACATGCCCTTCTACCCCCGAAGCTAAGGAGCATATCCCCACTCCTTCTTTCGTTGTTTTCAACTTTGGACTCACATTTGAATTTTACAAAGAGTTTGGGGGTGCATTAGTTTTGCTTTAGGTGGAAAACTAAGATTGTTTGAACCTCAAGTTAATTTCAAGCGCCTTTATAATGTGCTTCTGTAATGTATAATCTTCCACAAATGTTTTTCTAAATAATCACAATATTGTGATTACCACAAGATGTTATTATTTGATCATGGGCCAAATTCATGGTTGGCACCTTCCATGGAAGATTTTGCAAACTTGGGTGACTTAGATAAGGATATTTGCTTAACACTTACAAAATGTTCATTCTCAGTTTTATGCCAAAATCATGTTTAATATTAAGCATAGAAAATTTCATAACTTTGGGTGGAAACACTGATTTGCTTATCAGTTGATGTTGTTCAAATTTTAACATCAATGTTCTAACAGTTGAGTTTGATTGCCTATATCTTGCTAGGTGATATCAAATTTGTCCATAAGTTGCAAATTTGCCAAATATGTAGACATTTTTGGGAGAATTCATAGGATTTGCCACCCAAGAACCAAGATTTGCTCGAAACAATACAATTCTTATAATTAAATGTTAATAAGAAAAAAAGATGTCACCAATGATTAAAAGTATATGTGTAACACATACAATAGCAAGTTAAAAAAGGACAAAATAAATGAAGACAAAATATAAGTACATAAGAAATGCAAAGGGACAGAACAAGAAACAAGATCTTACCATTTTACAAGTCATAAATCTATTAGGGTCTAGATGTTTCCAAATGCACCTAATTAGAAAAGATCATTGAGGAATCTAAGAGTTGTTGACTTTTGAGCTCTCAAAAGTTGGGTCCCCAAAAGGTGGATATGCGTAACTAAAAGGGTGCTTGTGAAGCCACCTAGCTCCTAATTTCATTGCTATGGCATCACACAAAGACTCCCCTACATTGAACACCAAATAATAAACCATTTTGGACTTTAAATAGTAAATTTTTGTAGATTGTGTAGTCCTTCTGTATGGAATAATTGACAACCCTACAATACCATCACATATTAATTTTGGGAGTCCAACTACTTGTATTGAAAAAGATGTTTCACACAAGAAAGGAGTAAATCTAGTTTAGTGGAAGCTCAAGATGGCCAGCCAAAGGATTTGGAGCTTATGTTTCTTCCAAGTTCTTAAGTTTCATGCTCAACTACATCCCATTATTCCCCATCATCATACATGATAGTCTAATAAGTCCAGTAACATGAAGATGTTATAACTTATCGAATTAATGCTTGAGATGCCATTGAATTCATGAGCACATATTCATGAATCACATGCAATTTTTGATTGTTCAATGTTTTTGTTCTTGCCCTGCCTTGAAAAACTTCACCTACATCTGCTAACTCTTCTTATGGATATCACATCCTTCTCTTTGTGTGTTTGTATAATGCAAAATCCAAAGGCTTCATCATACATATATCCCATAACCGTGCACTCTTCTAGTTTAGCTTTATTGCACATATCATGTTTCAAAATAACCATAAACCTTTCAATGGGGTAACACCACCTTGCCCCTACTAGTCCACATACATCCAAATTCTCCACTAAGTGAATGAGTAAATGAATCATAATATAAAAAATCCAAGAAGAAACCACATTTCAAGCATGGATAATGTTTCCGCAACATACACCTTCAAAGAAAGGATGTCATTTGGATTCACAACTTTCATACATATTTTTTGAAAACATTTGCTTATTCTTATAATGCCTTGACATACACCAGGTAGTAAAATATTTCTTACATATGCAAATAAAATTTGTTGTATCATGACATGATGATCATGACTTTTCATAGCAATTAATCTTTGCCTTGCAACATGTTTTTTAAACATTGTAACATACCTAGTAGGAGCTTTAGTAGAAGACACGAGCTCCAAAAGCTCACGAGTTTCATTGCTATTAAAAAATATGGGGCCATGGGTTTTACAAAATTTGAACCTTTTCTTTGCAACCACAACCATGGACGGACATGAACCTCCTCCATATCCCTTCTAGTTCCCAAGGTGTCTTTCTCACCCAACAAATGTTTGAACACATTTTATGTTGCGTTCCACGTGCATTACGTCAAGGGTGTACCTTATTGATAGTTCCTAAACCAACACAAATCAATTCAACATTTACTTCAAAATTAGTATCATGTAAATACATTTCGTCATGATGTTCTATAGTATATTTAACATTATGCCACTAGTTTTCACTTAATTTTGAATAGCAAGCATGTACACTTCAATGGCTAGAGTCAATTAACACTCATTGGCATATCATACATTGATGCACTTGTTATGATTTAGATGCGGATGAACTTCAAATATAGTAATATATAATTTCATCTTAGTACCCCATTTTTTAATAACTAAGACCTATATGTAGGTAGATATGTAACAAAATAGGTGATTATCAATTAAGTGTACAAAAGACCCCTATTTTCAAAACAAAATAGACTGATAACAATTTGTAAATTTGAATTTCAAGGACATTACAATGAGGTTTATAAATTGCAGTTAGAGAATTTCACAAGGTTAACATGGCTCAAGATCCAACTAAAAATACTTGTTTTACAAAGGAAATACTATGTGGGGGGGATATCACAAGGAAAGTATGAACATAGATATGTAATTTCACACTAAGTATCTTGAGGTAACAAAGTTGGGTTTCACACCTTCCAATATTCTAGCTCAAAAAATGAAAGTACATGTTTGATGCCATACATCTTAGCTAGGTCACTAGATCAAGGGTGCCTTCCTTGTTGCAAAAAATGTTTTCTCATATTCCCCCATTGAACAATATCATCCATTTCTACTCTTGGTGGTGTTGATTGTGTTTCACAAATGACATCAAATGTAATTGAATTATCCCAGAAACCATGGTCTAGGGGCAAACATCGTTGATGTTGATTACAATACACATGTTTGGACAAAACATTGGATCGATGAAATGAAGTTTGGGGACCACAAATTGGGTATGCATGATAACCTTTTGTCACACAACCTGCCATAATTCCAAAAACAAGGAAATCATGAATGCACCACATTAAGATTGCTTTTAATGTGAAGTGAGAAGTTCCATTGTTGGCAACATCACACATCCACACGCCTTCATGCCACAACAATTGGAGTTCTTCCAAAAAAAAGTTGTAAATGCATGTCCATGTTGTCACCAGTCATTGATTCCTCATCAAGTATAATAAAAAACAACATTAAAAAATGTTTCTTTGTGGTTAGCCATGGGGGAAAGTTATAATTTAGAAGTGTTATAGGCCAAGTGTTCCAAGTGGAACGTTTTTCAGTGAAAGGGTTGATACCATCAATTGCTAATCCCAAGCAAATGTTGCGTAGTTCACTTGCAAAATCTGGCCATTTTCATCAATGAAACACCATTGCCTAGAATCTATAACATGACGCACCATCCCATCACCATTTCTATTGTTAATATGCCAAGTCATAAGTGAAGCCTATCCATGTGTGTTATATATCCTTTTCAACCTTGGTATAATTGGAAAATGTTTTAAAACATTTTGTGGAACAAGTGATTTCCCAACTAGTTTGTATTGGGTTGACTTACATTGTCGACAATTCTGGTCATTTTGGTATTGTCCATGAAATAACATGTGCCCATTTGGGTAGGCATGGATAACATTATATGCAAGTCAAAGTTTTTAAAAAGTGTTTGATGTTTCATATTCATTGGAGGGCAAGGTGTTGGGGTGGGGTAAAATGTTCATCTTCAATGGATGTAGCAATTCATTAATGAAAGCATTACTAGTTCCATGGGTGTGACAACAATTAAGGATAAGCAATGTGGCAACCAACCCTGATAATGTTGCTCCTTCATACAATGGCATTCATGATGCTTCATTGAACATGGAGTGATCTAGTCCAAATTGTTGTTCCTCAAAGGTTTCAACCATGATTTTAGTGTCCTCTTCAAGTTCTTCTACTTCACTTTCGTGATTTGAGCCTTCAATTCCAACCCTTGCTACAAAATCATTATTTGCATTCTCAAGATTTTGTGGATGCTCTTATATCATATGCACCACCATTTCTCTGTTTGTTCCTATATTGTCCAACTTTTTTCTACCTTCATCATGCAACATGTCTACAATAGTGAAAACATCATGAGTGAAACCATCAATGTCTACATCCACATTCACTTTAGCTTCAAAATCCCCATCTTTGGATCTATTCCATGTAGCTGAAGGCATTCTCAGACTATGACACCACTCCTCGTCACTTGAATCATAAGGATCTCCCTACAAATTAGGATAGGATTTGTTAGGGTTAACTTCCATATTTTGTTCCAACCTTGATTAATCTAACTTTGTGATTTAGTATCATAAATCAAATTGTCACCCTGGATTCATGCAATGTTCAAAGTTAACTAGTCCTAAAATCAAACTAACATGATTTCTAGTCATAAACTATGTACTTCAATCCACCTTCAATTCTGTGGATGCTTGCCATAGGCACGAAAATGCTTAAGAATTGTCTTTCTTTTCAATGGAGGTGCATTAGGGCAAATTGGGCATGCACACTTATATTGTTGCAAGCTTGCAATGTTGGCTCGTGCTTCATTTCTCTACCACAACTTCAAATCTCTTGCTCAAATTCTTTGAAGGTCTCATAAATCCAACCATTGTCAGTGGGTGGTAGCCATGTGTAGATGCAAGTATTACATGAATGTCCACAACCCTTTCACTACAACTAATAGCTTATTGTAGCATTTTTTCAAAGGCTAAAACAATGTGAACAACCCATGTTTGAGTACACAATATCAATCCCATGCCTGTAAGGGGGACAAAGACATTTTAAAACCCAAGTCAATAACAACATGTAATACAATGGAAGCAATAACATGTACCCACATGGTACCCATAGCTTCTCAATGGGTTGGTTGGTTGCTTGGGATTTCCTATGCAAGACACTTAGAAGCAACACATGGCACTACTCAAATTAAAACAACAAGAGAAACAACAAAAACAATTTAAGAACTTCATAGACACACAAGTGCATGTGTACTTTGACAAAAAACCAAATTGAATAAACAACAAGGTCATATTTGTGTTTCACTTATGTGTGGATCTTCAACAATATGAAATTAAAACAAGTGCCTCTTGCCTTGGGGAAAGTTGAAGACAATACCACAACCATCTTTAGCACAAAAAAGATGAAGAATGCGTTTCATTTTAAAATCTCAAAAATTTGTAAAAGTAGTGCAACAAACCTACATGTTTCCAAGAGAATTCCAACCTATTGAGCTATTTGGTTGTGTTGCAAGCGATGCCTTGTAATTAAATGCAACCTTTTCATACACCTAAATTAGCTTGAGCCAACACCACACCCTAATTCAAAACCACACCTTTGTGCAACATATTTGTTCAGTGAAATCACACCATGAGCTTGAAATGATGATGTTTTTCCAATGGAAGCCATGTTTGAATCAACATGCCAGATCATTTGTGAGAAGAATGAAAAAATGCATGGGATTGCACATAGGTTTACCCCCAATGGCCATGGCTAATTTAATCAACTAATCAAACTTTTCAATTGTCTATTCCATCATGACCTACATCACAAAGCAAAAGGCCATGTAGTTTAAGTACTTGTATGACTTCCAAGTTTACACAATAATGTTTACATACATTTAACAATGGAAAGAGACCATCTCAATTTGATTAGTGTATAGTGTATTTGGTCATATATTAGCTAACCTCATACCAAACTTGTATATCATACTTGATTCATGACTATGCAAAGATGTTAGCTTGAGATTTTATTTCCTATTATATAATTGCATTGCACATTAAATCAAGTCTCTAGTAAGAATATTGACCTGGCAATTGTGAACATTGTCTTGGTTGGCCCACCTCCTAGAATACAAAATGTTTGAAACCCTTTAAACAACATAGGTTTTCTTGGCATATCAACCACAAAGGTGTACAACCTTTTTCTCAACCTGCAAACAAGCTTCACATGAAATCATGGTCAACCATGAAATGTTGGACTTTCACCAAGGATCAAGTATCGAAACATGAATACAACATCACATTGGATCAATCTTATATCACAAATATGTCATTTGGTCTTAACCAATATGTGAATTTACCATGTCTAAATTACACCAAAGTAATTAAACAAACTAAGTGAGAGTGGTGGGTAGATAACAGCAAAGGCAAAAAAAACCTTGTTGAAGTTTAGGTAACAGCTTGAATTAAACACTCATCATCTATATCATGGCGACAATAAGGTGTTTTACTTTAGTCAAGCTTACTTGCCATTGGTGCATTGCTGACCCCTAGAAAACCAAAGAACAAAAATAATGCAATAGTTGCAAGTTGAAACTACCTTCTGGCCCCAACTGCTTTCTCCAATTGGTTAGTTGTCACAACTATATAATTTGCAACATACCACCTAATGCTTGAAAATCACCAACCTCATAAAATTCAAGAATTGTTTGATTTAATCAATCAGAAATAATTCCATGAGAAAGACATCCATGAACTCCATTGTTGGATCCTATTATAAATACAACTATGAGAATCCATGGGAATAAGCCACATTTAAAGTTTGCAAAGGAAACCCTAATGCATTTCAAATGAGTATTAATTCTTGTCCATCTTGTTGAATCTGAGAATGGAAATAAAATACAATGTGGATACCCAACAATAATATGAATGTAATGGTTACCTTATTATGTTTATCTGTAAAGTGTTATTTTGTAGATGAACCACTAATCAAGAGTTATGACTAAAATAAGTCCACTCTAGACTACCCACCATTAGTTTCTCAGCCTTACAACTAGGCCACACCCAATGTACAAAATGTCTACTATTAGTTCTTCTAAGACAATTAGAAACATTACATGAAATATCTTATGTTGAATGAATTCTTCTAAAGAAATAAAAAAGGGACAGGAAAGGCTTCCAACTTTTTAGCTATGTTTGCCACATAAGTGATAACCACAACTTGTGCCAATTTATGCTAGAAAAGTGAGTGCCACATAGCCAGGGTTTAGTATTAACATATGTGAAAATATCATGCACACAATTAGCTTTTCTACACCAACTACATTACTTTTTTGACTCAATTCAACAAGTGCAAATGCAATCAATCCCTTGAAGAGTATTTCATAATCGTTGTAAACAACATAAATAGTTTTGCCTACCACCTAGTTTGGTTCTAATAGAGTCATAGGTGCGATGGTCCTTAGAGGTCATAGGTTGCTTGGGGTTGGTTTCCCAACAGGTTCACCAAAGTTTGCACAAGTTAAGGACTTGTTCTCTTGGTTACAACAACCTTCCTTATGAACTTTCACCTCCAACAAAATGTTGGCATATGTGTATAGTTAGGTGTTGCTAGACTAAATAACATTCCTTACAAATGTCAACCAATCACTAGCTATCTACTGTTAAGGAATAACACACTCATTGCATTTGTTTCACTTTAATGATCTTGATGCAACAACTAAGATAAAGTCCTTATGTTTGGACATTGGTGACAACAATCACCATATACCCCATTAGTTTAGAATAAAGAGGCCTTTTTATAGCAACATTCACTTGTTAATATTGAGAAATCATGGGTTGCAATCTACGCACAAAATGAATAATCTAAAGAAACAAGACTAGCAAGTCATTAACATAGCACAACCAATAAAAGCAAGATCACAAAGTCATTTTGGGTAAAAAAAACAAGATGACCCAAAGGCCTACCAAATCCTCAATGGTCACCAAAGCTACTGCCAAAGCATCGACTCAAGGGCTCTTAGAAGCAATGATTCCATCATTTGAATGCTACTACCAACTCCTTGTAAACAAAAAAACACAGAAGCAAAATTTTTGGCAACCACCCCCACCCCCCCAATCAAATCTACCAAACACTTTTCCAAACTACCAGCTCCAGATCTTTATTTTTTGCAGCTACCATTGCCAAAAAACCACACTAGGAACAAATCTCCAAACCCCTCTGTAGGCTACTCTAAAATAAATCCAACCCCACATGACAAACACGCAAACCCTAAAATGTCCAAACAAATGTTGGGCGGTTCTTCAAATGATAGAAACATAACCTCCAATTATCAATTGGACATATCTGCTTAAAGTGTAAGAGGTTATTAAAAAATTTAATTACCACTTTAAGTACCCCTCTGGTTATTAACCCTGTCTATCTATAGACAAGGGATATAGTACCTATTAATGTAATACCTTACCCTAGGTTCAAGTTCATCATTTAATAATCTTTCAAATAGTGAACTGAATTTTTGTGAAAATATGAAGATGGGGTGTTGAAAATCATCAAAATTATTGCATGCTACGATCTGAACAATTTTGTTCCTTGCATGACAAAGTCAATATTAATGATGAAACAAATAATAAATTCCAATTTATAAAAAACGAATTACTATTTTGTGATGGAGGCAAAAATGGTTACAAGCTAAATATGAAAGTAATTTTTTTTGAAATCTCCTTTTTTGGGGTCACTTGAACAATGTATAGAAATTTGGTAATTTGTGTTAAAATTTGGTTGAACTCTGGCTATTGAAAACCTCATACAACATGTTATTTTAACAAATTTAATTTATAATATAGTTTTATAATGTTGTTATGACTTATGGAAAGCATTTTGAGAATCAAAAATACATTAAATGTCAAAAGCACCTTCAAATTGAATCCAATTACAACCACTCATCTTAAACATAAGCAAGCAATTTTATAAGCAAGCAAGCAATCTTAATGTTAACTCCTTATTGGAATGCTTGCTTATAAGGATTTAAGATTAAATGGCAATAGTAAAGGGATAAAGTAGAAGTTTTATGCAATCCCCCTTTTATTTGGCAACCTATAGGAGTTGGCCTTCTAAATCTGGCAATTAACCTAGTCCAAAACCCCTACATTTTTGGAGATTTTTTTCCAAAAATGTCAAAAAAATCCTTTGTATAGGTTGCAATGGTCCTCTTGGATTTTGCAACAATCCAAGATTGTGCATTTAAAAAAATGTCGGTTTTGACTTGTTTAGTTAGCGGAAAAAATATTTTTCATTTTAATTTTGATTTGGAATTGAATTGAAATGAATTTGGAATTTTAGATTGAAAACTTTGTAAATCTGATTTCAATTTTGGTTATTTAATTTAAAATAAAATAATTTATTTTAATTCTGATATTTTAATTTTAAAATGAAAAATCTGTTTTTTTGGGTATAAGATATAAGTCATAACTGGTTATTGAGAACTAGTTGGGGGTACCTAACTAGTCTTAAATTTATGAAAACCAATTCAATAAGAACCAATGTGCTAAGAAAAATAAAATGATTGATACCTCGCCTTGGTATTGGCCTAAAAAAAAATTAAAACCAGTTTTAATCTTTTGTGATATCTGGATCTAATGGCTATCTTTTAAAAATGATACACGCCCAACACTGGTAACAACCCCCTTATAAAAGGGTACAATGGGCACTGTCCATCTAAACCAAGGTGATTGAGACCTTGTAAAAGAATCAACAATTAACACACAATTGTACCAATTTCCACAAATCAAGTGATGGATTCCTATTGGGCATGGGTCTACATTGATCTCCACTTAGTAATTAGGGCGGGGTAGGTCTAAAGCATGTTCCTAAAAAGATTCTATTTTGAAGCATGGAATTTTCCCTGCATCTAGTGCAGGGCAAGTAAGTTTAAAGCCTATTCCTAAAAAGGTTCTATTCTGAAGCATGGAGTTCTCCTCTTTTGACTCCCCCATAGGTGAAAGGAGGACAACAATTGCATTTATCTATGGAAAGAAAGTAGTGTGTTTTTGTTCTATTTGTTTCTCAAGTTGAAATCTCCTAGATCACAATGCTCCAATTCGAAATCTTAGTATCTTTGGAAAGCTTTGGATAAGTAGAGGTGCATATCGATGCTTCAATTCGAAATCTTGGTATCTTTGGAAAATTTTGGGTAAATAAAGGTGCACCCACTTGATTTCATGACATTTGGACTCGTTGTATAGAAGTAATTGAATATTGAATGCATTTTCATTAAAAATTACATTAAATCATAATTGAAAATTTCAGAAGAATTAGGATGTGCATGTGGTATTGTTGGAAATATCTTAGTGAACAAAACTTTATGGAATTTATTTTGTAAGATTTGGACTTTTGATGTGGAACATATTGATTTTTAAATTATTTTTATCACTAAAAATTCAAAAATTAGCCAAAAAAAAAAGTATTGGAAGGAAAAATCAATCAAGAATGAGGTCACACTTGCAGGTCTACCATTCAATTCAAGTGTGATTTCTTTTCATATTTGGTTCTTCAAAAATGGGATATATACCAATGTCGTCAAGGTATTGAAAAATGAGTTGGTTATTAATTTAGGTCTAGATCTGGATATCAAATAACCTACCAATTAGATCTTAATATTTTGAATACCCAGATAAGACCCTACCCAACCCCAATATTAAAATTTTCAGTACCCTAAAATAACTTGCTAGATGGGTATTATTTTGTCAAAAAGTAATAACCTACCTTGATATTGATGGGAAACATTGAAAATGACCCAAGTGGGTTATTCATTCAAGTTTCATCCATTTTTATTTATATATTTTTATTCATATATTTCATTCAATACTTTCCTTCTAAATATTCTATCCATTTGGGGGTTTGTCTTTTGCTCGAAAACCTTATACCATCTTCTTCACACTTTTATGCTAAGTTGCTTTCTTTGCTTTTGATAATGGTTGTCTATTGTCAATGAATTGACATAGATTGTCAAGATGGTTCGAGGCCTTTTGCCTTACAACGGTTGCCACCTTCATTTTAAGCTTTCATTGAAAAAAGGGCCAATATGTACGTACATATATTCATATTGTGTGATTCTAGGTTAGGTTATTACAAAAACCAACCAATATGTGTAATCATATTGGGTAGTTCTAGGTAGGTTATTACAATAACCGGCCCTTATGCATACCCAGCATAGATTAATCCATTAAAAAAAAAGAATATTGATATCTTAGTGCGTTGGCCATTCCAGCCAAATTTTAAAATTTTGCAATAACCGCCACCAACTAGTATTGAAAAAAATCAATATCCAGACAACACTAATATATACCTTGCAAAAAAATGTTCATAAGGTGAACAATGAGAGATTGAATTTGAGTGGTTTTGTTGATGAAACTTCAAAAATTTAGAAAAATCAAGTTTTGAAAGGGAGACTTAGTTGAATATTGTGCTCACACTTAAAGAAAGTATGTTCAACATGTGATTTAAGTACAATTTATTTTCATGTTTGATTCTTCAAAATTTTCATACATACCTTACACAACAATGTTCATATGTTGAGTTCACTTATTTTGTAGCTGGTTCACACTTTGGTCAACAATAGGCCACACTAAAAAATTAATTAAAAGGCAAAATCAATTGAATAATATGATCAAACTTAGACAAAATATGTTTACCATACAATTTAAATACAATTTCTTTTCACATGAACTTGAGGTGTCACAAAATAGGATTCACATTTGGGCCAACAACATAAGCCACACTAGTGTGATTAAAATGAGGTGCTATTGGGAACATGTTGGGGGACACATTGAGAACTTGGGCACATATTGAAAACTTGATGGGAACATAGTTGAAACATATTGGGAACAAAGAGAAAAAATGAAAATCCCCTTCAAAGCCCCCGCCCCCCCCCCCCCCTCTAAACTCAAAGGAAAAAACCAGGGCCCCTTGACTACACATGTTGCACCTTTTCATCGGTTGCATGTAATTTGTATTTTGAAAATTATTTGTCACCCATTTTTGGCATCAACTAATAGCCATTTCCAAGAGCATGGACATATTTAGCATAGCTTTGTAAAAAAGTTGAAGCTAAATGTCCCAAACAATTGTAATATATGAGGACAGGAGAGTTTTCAAGTGTTGGGTAGTTCTTTGAATTTTTAAAAAACCACTACTTTTAACTCTTTAAATATTTCAGAATCAAATAACTAATGATTCCAATTCTTTAAAATATTTTCAAAAGCAAAGATCATTAATTTTAGTTACTTCAAAAACCTTAAAGAATCAATGGTTTTCACAAAGGAACAACAAAGGAACCAATGGTTCTTTGGCCAGTATTTGATGTTGTTTTGAACCATGGTTACATATCATCCTTAGTTCTTTGAATATTTTGAAAACCAATAATGGGCATGTGATTATATACCAAAGGTGATGACCAGTTGGTATCTATCATGGATTCCAAGTACTTGTAGAAACTTATCAGTGTCTTTGGTGTACTTGGAGGACACCTTCCATAGTGTGAAAAGTTGATCTAGGTATGTGAAATGGCCTTTCAAAAGGTGCTTCAAAAATCCTGCCAACATTTTTTATCTTTTCTTGCAGCAGTCCATGAGTCTCTAGCGAATACCTATTGTGCATAGTGGGAAAAACCTGACTATGGCTTTATGGCATAAAAAACCCATGTAGGCCGAACCTTTACAAAAATTCAAAACTCATAGTCCCTTATTTGCACGTTAACCCCAATTCCAAAGCTTTATTTTACATGAAAAAATTGGTTCTTTAAGTGTTGGGTGTGTCACCCACCTTGGTAAAATTACCTCCACATTTTACCGCCATAACAATGGGCATTCCATTTCTTACAAAGCTTTGCTTGAAGCTCATTCTCATAGAGTCCCCATTATTTCAAGAAACTAAAAACTATAATTTTATGTGGTAAAGCCTTCAACAATAGGCCATATTGGGATCTTGCTTGCACTTGATTCCACCTTGTGCAAACCTAGCCCATAGCCATAATTGTTACCCACCAAGTGAAGAGCAATCATTTTTTTCTTTGTATTTTCAAGTCACTCCTCAACTTAATTCTTACTTATTTTATTTTTCTTGACTTACTTCTAACTTATCGAAACTTCCCAAATTCCAAAGACCAAAGTTTCATGAGTTTTTTTATTTTTCATTTCAAAAACAAGAAAAATTGTTAAACCTTTGCGTAGGGGCGGGTCCCATTGTTCAAGCCTTCTAGATTTTTGACCTTTTTGAACATACCAGCCTCAAAGATTTCAAATCTAGAAGGTAAACGAAGGGAGATAAAAAATTTGGAAAACCCACGTAGTGAGGAAGGTGTGGGCATTCCCCTATACATAAAGTTCTCTAAGAAATTGCCTCTTGTATTTTGAAGGAAAAGTACAACCATGTGTTAACAATTCGCTTATTTCTTCCCTTATTATTTGACAACTATTTTCAAGCAGAGTATCAAGAGCTCTTGATGTTAGGGGATTATCACCACCCATGCTACATGTGAGAAATGAAAAAAACACACTATCAATGAAACCATGGGTATTTACATCCATGAATTCATTGTTTTGATTATGTGGTATAGTGAAATGTAGGTTGACGTTAGTTTGTTCAATTTCACTTGTTTGAAGATGATTTTTGATTGCTTGATGTTCAGATCTAACAATGTTCCTAAATTTTAGTTGATTATTATTAGTTTTAGTCCTTGCTATTAATAAATAATTAACAAAAATATTCCCTTGGCAATTACTAACTAGGAGAATATGCTAATATTTGATTAGCACAGCTTGCAAAACACTTATACAATATACAGTAAAATATGGGAAAATTATTTTAAAGTTTATTTCAAATGGGCTTGAATCAAGCTTGCAATTTTAAATAGATGTAACATTGAATTTCTCGAGTTTAATTATGGCATTTTCTAAATTCCATGATATTTGGAGTATGAATTTTTTGCCATTGTTACATATGTAGCCTACATTTTAAAAAATTAATTACAATGAAGTTTCATTTCCCTAGTTTACAAATTATTATGGTATTGTACCCTAGGAGGGGGTTTGGAACTATGAGGATTAATTTTTGATTAATCCCTTCTAGGTAGACTATCAAACATATTTCAAAACAACACTTGCAATATTCATCATTCATATGATTTTTCCATCCTCCTATGGATAGGTTCTACATTATTGGGAATCTAGGATTTGATCAAGTATACATACTTCACCTCCCATTATTACTACACAAAATAGTTACCTAAATTATTGACAATCAACCCTTATGCCCTTAATCAAAAGATTCTCTTTGTAGGCCCATGAAGTTCATTATGTTATTCCCTGTTTTTATCCATATTGTTACCCCAACACTAATACTATTATTTGTAATTACTAGTAGTTATTTTGTTGTTATAATACTCTTTTTCAACAACCCATGTTGCAACCAAGTTGTGAGTGAGTGATTTAAAATCAAGTAAAAATTCCATTAAAAAAAATTTACAATACCTTTTTTTTTTCCAAATTTTCCAAAACTTTTGTTGCCATAGTGTGAAAATTCACCACAAAAGGACATAGTAATTTGGGGTTTCCTTGTGATCTTCTTTCATGGCAATAAAATATGCAATTTCACTACGATATTTATTGAAAATTCTAGCCAATACTTTATATTAATTGAGAATTTATACATTCATGGGGAATGAACCATCCCATATTCATTCCCCTCGCTTCAGCCATAACCATATATGTCTAAGTTGGGAAATTGAAAATTTTGGTTAGTATTTCATTATTTGTAATGCATGCTCTAAATAAAGTTGATTAAAAATGTCTTGAAAATTCATGTTTGGTGAAAATATTGAATTTTTCAAAAGAATCCAAGAATTAGATTATGTGGAGGAAGTTTTTAAATACCTTGATATATGAACATGAATATTTTATATCTCAACATGGGATCAATGATTTCATTGTTTGGAAAAATTTTACACTATGGCTACCAAAAAAATTAGAAAATTTGGAAATTTTATTGATTTAGTGTAAATTTGAAGAAAAATGCCCAAAAAATGGAAAAATTTGCAAATGTTTCCAAATTGCAAAAGTGAAAAAAAAGTTGCCTGGAACCTTCAAAATGAATTAATCATTGGACTCGTAAATAGATGTTCAAGCTACCACCTAATAAATATATCAAGGTAGACCAATTGGTGTTTCCATAGGCATAGGTCATGACAACATTTGGGTATGCAAAGCTGGATTTATTAGTTTGCTACATTTCAAGAATTTGCTTGAAAGTTGAAGGATTAGAATCTCAATCTTGGCACTTATTGTCATGTTCTTAAATGTTTATCTTATTATTTTACTCTTGAAAAATATATATACATAATAACATTGCATAACTATTTCATGTTGTGTTACAAATTTGTTCATCATTACATTTAGTTGCATTCATTGGAATTTATGGTCTACCAATTAATGAAACCAAAGTTGAACTTTGATTACTTTCCCAACCAATCAATTTGAGAGCTAAAAAATAATTCTAGAAAGTTTGATTAAAATGAAGTCCATTTGTACAACCATTATTGAATAGGCATACACACATATAATCGTTGAGAAGAGGCCAACTCCAACCTTTTTTGTTTTTTAATTGGCTATGTATAAATTTAAAATGCTAAAATCAATTTTTTTAAAGTTTTGAAAAAGTTAGAAATCCATTACAATTTAAGGAAATTCCCAAATTTCTATGCATGGTTCAAGTAAGGAGCCAAAATTATTATTTTTCATTAATCTTGTACTCAAATTTTGGTTAAATCTTCTTATGGATCATACATCACAAAATTGACAAAAAGGACGTTGGCTAAGCCTTGTCATGCCCCCAATAGAAGGAGCACACACATGCACATTTTATTCCAATCCCTATTTTTTGCAACCTCCCACAAGGAATTTTAGAAGTAATAATAAAAGGCATAAAACTAAATGCACATGAAGTTCTTGACAACGACATATGTGCATAGCAAGTTTAGTGAATATTTGTATGAATGTTCCTTATATTCATGGCATTTTTTTTCTAGTTCTAGTTAACATCACATTGGTTAACACCATTAATCACTAATTGGTGAATTGATTAGCATTATTATGTAGCTTGACTTCATCAATGATCAGAATGTCCACACTAAGCGGGAAAGAAAAATTTGGATTAAGTTAAATATAATATTCTTGTCATTAAATAACTATAATTGCATGAAATTTTCATAGGAAAATATGGAGCATCAATTTGAAATTTTCATCATTCGCATTATTGCATGTATTATACATGACACATTGATATTGGGTTACTTAAAATGCCATTTGTTGAAGATCATGCACACAATTGATGAACAACAAAGATGGCCCAAATTTGTCGTGACCCTAGCCTTGGGTTCAAGACTAAGGCAAGGGCTTCCAAAGGTGTGGGCCGAGAGTGAAGCCTGAGAGTCACAATTCATGCTCCCAAGAATGTAGGAAAGTGTGAGGGAATGAACTCACACACTCCCAAGCCCACTTTGGGAGTTGGACTCCCGATGGACTTCTGAATTTTCAAAGAACGATTTCAGGGTTCAAAATTCATTGGATTGAAAATTTCTTTATACCATTGAATAGCTCTTGAAACATAAATGTCTAAAATGGGCTTGCATGACCCATTTGGGTACTAAAACCCAAGTTATGGCCAAAAGAAGGGCTAGGAGTCAAACTGTCAATTTGACTCCCAACCATTAAAAGTCAGGAATCACCTTGATTTAATTGTGTGAAGGTGGCATGCCACATACCATTAGAAAGATCTTGACAAGGGCTACAACTTTGTTTGAAACTTCACCTTAATCAAAGGTTTGAACAAAAAGTTATGGGCCTCCAAAGTTGCAAAAGTCCCAATTTCGAGACAACATGACATTTTGATGTAGGCCCCATGGTCAAACACAAAAAATACTACAAGGGGAAAGGTGGTGGCTCCCCTTGAGTCCGGGCCATAGTGAATCTTGTAAGTCTGTGTATGCCCGTGATTCATCCATGCACCAAGAGTGTTACAACTACACACTAATCAACTTGTTGTTTAGTTTGTGTAGGCACGTGTGAATAATTGACCCACTTGTCATTCTTCCTAGTTCTTATCCTGGAGCTCCAACACACCCTTCTTATTCCCAAAATGTTGTGAGCTAGGGAGCACATCCCAATTCCTTCTTCTTCCACTATTCTCATCGTCAGACTCGCATTTGAGTCCTACGAAGAGTTTGGGGTGCATTAAACTTTCTTTTTCAATAAAATTAAATTAAAACTATAGATGCCATAGGTTGTTATGTGATCATATTGCAATAACATATATAATAAGTCATAAAGTTAAATGCACCAAAAGTTTTCCACAACAACACATATGCATAACAGGTTTGGCAAATATTTGTATAAATGTTCCCTACATTCATTGCACTTGTCTATTGGCTCCAATTAAAATCACGTTAATTAACACCACTCATTGTTGATCAATGAATTGATGAACATTATTATGGAGCCTGACTTCATCAATGGTTGGAATGTTCGCATTAAGTAGGAAAGAAGGATTTGGACTAAGTTAAATATATTATTTTTGTCATTAAATAATGATAATCACATGAGATTTCATAGGAAAATACAGAGCATCAATTTGATATTTTCATCATTCGCATTATTTCATGTATTATTACATGGCACATGGATAGCAAGTTATTTCAAATGCCATCTACCAAAGATTATGCACGAAATTAATTTACGATGGAGATGAAAATATTTCTATTAATCAAATTAAATTAAAGATGCAGCCACCATATGTTACATTATGTGATCCTAAAATTATTCCACAACTTCAAAATGGGAATGTGCCAAAGATTATGTAATAATTTCGTAAATCTTCGATGCTATTATGAAAGACAATATAAGGTCCTTCAAATCACTCCTTTAGAACTCATTTGTTCTTGAATGCCATCCAATAGTCTAACCCATCTTTAAACAAACCTCTTTCATTTCCTACAATTTAATTTCAGCAAGCAAATATCTCCATAAGCTTCCTACACTTCCTACATTTTTAGTGTCATGGTGACCCAAGAAGTTGCTAACATGTTGCAATCATGCACTTGGATAGAAAAGCTCATTATGATGAACCATTCACCCTTGCCATCTCCAAGTGGAGATTTCACTGTATCTTTTAATGAAGATTCCTCTACAACTAAATATCTACCAAACATGGAGGAGTTGGAGGAGATCAATCTGAATTCATCCCCTTGCAGAAACTTTGAAAAGTGCATGATGGTGACACAAGTTCGACCCAAGCTCACGATAGTTAGCCAAGTTGCACATACCAATGCGGTAACAACTAATATTACAAAGTTTATAGGTTATCAGGTGCTTTAATTCCTCAAGATTCATACAAAAAGTTTGGTGTATGTCTTTGGTTATTGTTTTATTTCTGCTCTAGACTTCATGTTGTAATCATAATATTTTACAAGATTTTTTTAATGAACATTTAAAGTAGTTATGGTCCATAGATATACAAAGTTATCCACCAGCATCGGATTGGAATTGTTATATAATATTCTAGAAATTGTTGTATGTTGCAGAATTGTAACAGTTCCATCATTCAATAAACAACTTCCAATAATATATGTCAATGATGTAATTAGTGCAAGAAGACTAGTAGTTTGGCACACAAAAGTTGTAATGAATCAAACATTTTGATTTAAGTTTGCTTAAATTCTGCAGATGACCACAACTTAGCCACAATCAATGCAATCTCTAATGTATGTAAGACCACTTCAGTTCACGGCAAATCAATACATGTTTGCAACAAAAGGTAGCTTTAGCTGAGGTCTTCCACACCCAAGGTATATATCACAGTTTTCACAAGTTTGAATGCATACCACTAAGTCCCATTAAAAATTTCCCCTTCTATGTAGACCATGATTGCCCCTACAACTATTACTCCAAATCCACTTTCAAAGAAAAAATTCGAGGTAATATGAAAAAGAAAAAACAAATGCTTGCATGAACAATATCGTAAGGAGGTGAAGGAGTCCTTGGCCAAAAATTGGGACATTCGTGTTCGTATTCCAACTGATGCAGCATGTAACATAATTGGATTAAAGGTGAAATGGCAAAATGTTGTGAAGGACATTGCGTATTGGACATTGGACCTTAGACTTTGACATTGGGATTGACATCCACAACAACAAAAAGATGAAATCTGTAAACAAGTTGAGACACACTTCATATATGACCCTCCACTAAAGTTGGCTACACCAAAAAATACTTGAAAGATCACCTAGTTTCAATTTGAAGGAAATGGAAAGAGCATTGGTTCATGCATGGTGATTCAAATTATCATCCTAATTGCCCACCTAAAGTCTGGCTGAAGATGATTCGATACTGGAAAAGCCCAGAAGGCAATGTTGAAAGTGCACAAATGAAAGAGAATTGATCCAAGGTGCACAACCTTAACACCTATGGGTGGTGGGCATTGGGTCAATGGATTCATCTTAAGGTGCATAGTGGTTTTTCTTGAAAGTCTCTTGCTCTCCAAGTTAATAAACTTCCTAGTAAGAAATCGACAAATTTATATCAAGTTTTCAAATGCATTTTGGGGCATGCAAGGCATTGTTGCGAAAGGTGTTACAATTGATAATAATGCACAAATTGTTCATGAGGGTGCAACTACTATACAACCCAATGCAACAACAATGGTACCTTTGAATTCCACTTAATTAATGTCATTTTTGATATTATATAATTTTGGTCTATAATATTTAATGAAAGGAATTATGCAATTGTTTTGATCTTAAATTTTGTAATTTATACACATAGGACACTTATTTTATAGTGGTGTCAAGATCTAGGTTGCTATGTACAGACCAACATCTCACAAGCCTACACGACTAGCTCATAGGGGAATGTTTCGCAACCACAAGTGGATTGGCAAAAAGGGTTGGAAAGTCAAGTCACACATTTGAATGACAAATTAAGTGCATTGTGCTCAAAGATGAAAGAATTGCATTTACTCTTGTTGGTTGATGACGAAGACCGTAAACTCCCCAATTTCAAACATGACCAACTTGGATTCGGTGTGAAAGAGACCTCTATAGTTTTAAAAAAATGTACGTTCTTGAATTACAAACTTCCTCCTTTAATACAATTGAAAAAATGGTTGCCCCACTTGAAGAGACTGCATTTTAAGAGCCCATGAAGACACCGGAACCATTTGGTTCACAATTGTCTGGTCAGTTTGTTAATGGTTTTCCAGAGCCAACCTCACAAGGTCAAGTTCAAACTTCAAATGTCATGCAAATGTCAAAGGGTGATGCCCTTGTGCGCAAGAAACATCATGCTACTATTGTCCCACAAGTGAGAAGTTTTACTACGAGTCATAATACTCGGGCACATTGAAAGTTGACCCCTCTATGAAAATTTGAATGGGTTTAGAAGCAACTAAGTTGAAGTCCTCCTGATGATGTTGGGTTGGATTTTGCAAGGGATGTTTGAGGTGTGCATAGTTCAGAATTTGAATTCATGAGATGTAACACTTGCTTAATGGTATAAATTATGTTCAAAAAGATGTTACATAAAGTTATAGTTCATTATAGTATTTATAGATGAAGGTAGGTAATTATAAACTTTCAAGATAGTATGATACAAGAAACTTCATTTAACTTAAATAGTTCAATGTTGCTCCAACTTTCTTTTTGTGTCATGTCCAAGCTTGGAGATTTTTGGCTTTGATTTTGTGTTTAATATACATACATATAAAGCATTTTTATATACCTGCTAAATGCAAATTTGTAGAATATTATTGGTGGATTGCAAATTTGATGATGAATATATATATTGTGAGATATAGCCATAGTATTATTTTCTTTCAATTCCTTCTGCAAAATGTGTGGAAATAACTCATGTTCAGGGAAGAGTAATGTCAAATTTTAATCACATGCATACATTTTGATAATTGGAGTTTGCAAGAAATTGACTAAATGCATATGATGTATGAATATAAAAACATGGTGTTCATTTCTAGTACATGCTTGTTGTGGTTAACATGTTCTTTTTAACATTCCAAAGAAGGTTTATTTGTAATCAAAATAACAATTATTGAAAATTTGTGCATGTGATTATTTCTTGACAAAATTTCACTTAAAAAACAAAAAGTTTATCCACTCCTTCTTTTTTGAAGTTAACATTTTAATGGGTCAAAATGGGTCACAATCTACATACCCACTGAATGCAACAATTCATTGCAACAAGGTTTAGATGTAAAGGTTCAGTGTAGCAAGGTGCCTAATAATTATTTTATTTGTCATTTATGCTCAATAACAAAAATAATAATGTTTCACATTTTGACATTATATTAAATAATGATGGTAGTTAGCTTGCTCATTTCTTTTTAGATTTTGGCATGGTCTTTTATAAATTTCTGGACTGTAAAACCAACATGTCGAATTTTTTTTGTTTCTATACAATATAGAAAAAATCACCCCATTTTTGAAAATTTTGTGAATAGTTTATGCAACTTTATATCTAGGTTGTTCTTTTTTTCTACCACAACTAATCAATTTACTTTTCAACCACCAAGGGGTCTCTATTGTTGTTAATGCATATATATTAGTACAATTTCAAATTTTCTATATTTCCCTCCAAGGAAAGAGGTACGATGATTATATTGCTCAACCTTACAAGTTAGTTCAAAGGTTCATTTGACGTTTTGTGTTGTCCACTTATCAACATGTATGGTAGGCCATTTCTAGATCCTTCTTTCTAGTAGGTCTTTTAACCACATTATTATAGAAGTTCCTTCATTTGACTACAAGTTTTTACATTTGTCAAAGTTTTTATATATTTGAAAGCACACTATTGAAAGCAAGTTTTTTTTAAAAAAATTTTTAAATTAAATTTTTTATTTATTTATGTGCGGTGCTTGAAATGAGTTAATTTTTTTTGTAAATGGTTATTAGAAGATTGCAAAGAAATATAACTTTTGTATATATATTCTGATTTTGTAAAGAAAGTTACTATCAAGTTATTTAAGTTGGGTGCTTATATGTAGAATTTACCATTTATAGGATATTTATGTGTGTGGAAGTTTGCACATTTTCGAGTGAACTATGGTAAATTTTGGGTGATATATTAGCATAGGTTTTGTCAACAATTGCCTTCACTTCAATTTTCGTTGAAGGTCTAGTTTGCATTCCTATACCTTACACCAATAATATTTGGGTGTATTATAAAAACTAGATAGACTAGAAACTTTATTTGCATCATGTTCCATTACAGATGTTCACTAATGGTGGCGTCTTTGTTATCATGCCTCTTGGTTGAGCAGTGGACACAAATTAACCTGAGAATCCAAAGAAGCCTAAGCAATGCATGCATGTGGAAACATTCATTGTAGATTAGTCTTGGCAACATCGTCTAGCCACGACATTCAAACGAAAGATTGAATTGTTGTTTATCACACACACTTGTGTGATCATGAAGAATGCAAATGTGAAAGTTGTGCTTTCATATGATGGGTACATTTTCTTGAATGTCGGTGTTGTTTACAATTGCATGGCACTTTAGGTTTGAAATTTGCCCTAATAAAAAAATGGAAATTTTGTGCTTGTTTTTTCAAGTGTCCTAGGTTTCTTCATTTCTATTGCTACTATAAGGTAATAGAGTGTGCAAGGGCCATCACAAGGGCCAAATATAAGTTTTTTTACAATGACATTTGATAGCTATATGTTCTTTTGCCCTATATCTTATTAGAAGAACCTTCAATTTTTTGGCACATGAATAGTATAAATATCATTGGTTAGGTTTTTGAAGACCTATCACATTTTTCAGATGGTTTTAAGTGTAGTATAGTTACATTGGCCACTAATGCTTCAACAAGAAATTAATTCACAATTGAACTCATCAATTTAAAAATATTAGTTTACAAAGAAATATAACAACTAGTGAACAATTAGTTGTGAATCATTAGAAAAGTTTGTGAGCTTTTGGTTGACATTTTTCAACATTTTCAAATTGCAAAGAGATCAATAAATTGCACATTCAATATGGACAAGGTTGTAAGTTTGGTTGAATATGTAGGTGAGATTACTCAAAAAGCTATTCAAAGTCATTTAGAAGGAGACTAATAAAAGTTTCCAAACCTGGAAATCTCAATGTTATCCATGTAAAAGTGAAAAGAAATAAGGAGTTCACTTTGTTTGCCAACTGCTATATGTGACTAAGTAGCTATTCACCTTATATAACCATCCATTTGAATATTATGCATGCATTCTCTTTTTGGTAGTAATCGCTTACCCAATTACACATCTTCATCAATTCCAAGTTGGCATTGTGTCTCCAAAATGGAGGTGCAACACTTAGAGATCATGTGGTAGTGGTGACATCTCTTGAGTTGTTATTTTTTATGTACATTCATCATCTCACAATTCAAACATAAGAAGCCACGCGAAGCACTTTTGGAGCTTGAGGATTGATCAAGCTTGGCATAGGTGGTAACAATTAAAGATGGCTGCAATAGCACAAGGCTATGTGCAATTGAACATTTCATCTTAGAATAATAAGATTATTTTAAAAATTCAAAAGATGGGCAACTTAAGGCAATGTAGCTTGAGAAGGCAAATTTGTCTTTTGGAAGGCCATATTTAAAGGATGGGACATGAAAGGTCATGGTTATAACATGGGATCTCTTAAACATTTTGATTGGATGTGTAAAGGTCTATTGTGTTTTATTTGCCAAAAATCCCTCCTTGATAATTGTACATACATCTTTTGAAGCAAATCAAAGAATTGGACACAACTTATGCAATACCTATTCATGGCTTCTATGTGATCAAAATACATCATTTAATAAGAAGTTTGTCTACAATTCATAGATATAAGTAGAGAGAAATTACAACAAGCATTTTTTTAGATTCTTGGCAATGGTGAGATCGAAGACCAAAGAAAGTAAATCAAGTACATCAATCCCATGATCATAGTTCTCACATCACTTTAGCCATAACTTTTGGAGAAAACATGTCAAGCCAAATCATGAACAAGTTTTCAGGTCCAATGATTATTTGTACACGGAGAAACCATTGGCCAACACTCAACTTTTGACTAAGAACAACTTTGCATAATAGTATCAATTATCCCCTCTATGCTTTTCTTAGGGTTAAAGGAACTCTTGTGAAAACCCTAAATTGGCAAAAAAAAAAAAAAAAAGGTCATTGCTATTGCATGTGTGTGTTTTTTGTTTTGCACAATTTTGTAAAATGCAATGGAGGAGATGGATAGCTTGTGAATGGATTCACCTCTCAATTGTTATATTGTCAACTTGTTAAATCATTTCTTGAGTTTATGAATTCAGGTATCATAACAACTAACACATACATGTATGCACTCATTATCAACAATTTGTTATCTGTGGTTCAAAAAGGTTGTTATAGGAAAACTCTAACCCATGTATATGTGTCTTAGTTGTTTTTTGTGATGTAATGCAAGTGGTATTTGGTGTGGATAGGGAGGCGATTAAAATGGCAATTCAATGTTTATTAGTGTTAGTTCAATTAGTAGCATGATGTAGGTGATGACAACAGTAGTCCACTTCCATCATTGATAGATTTATTCACATTTTGCACATCTTTGTCAGATAAAGCAATGGTAGATGTAGCAGATGTGGTGGACAACGCATCCATGGCAAAAGAATGTTCCACAACCCTAACACCACCATCACCACCAATATTGTCTTTCAACCAAAATGTGGCAATTAATATCAATGTGGTAAAATCAAAGACCTTTTATTTTGTTTTATGTTTATGATTCTTGGGCAATTCATGCAAATGGAAAGTCTTGAAGTAAAAGATGATCAAATAGCAACAAATGGTCACATCAAGCAAATGGTGCATCAAGTGCATGCAAAATCATTTAAGGTTTCAACAGTATTCATGAATTTGTGTTGTTCCTATGATTTTATTGGAAGCTTGAGTTTTGAAACATTAACTTGTACATTTGAAACATGAAATGGTCTTGTGGGTTGTGTCTTGTCTGTTTTGGGTTTTATGTATTATCATGGTAATACACCTAAATAAGGCTTGCAGAATACACCTAGTAGGATAACTAGTTTAGACTTGGGCAATGGTGGAGAATATTATGGTAGCTACAAACAATTGTTGAGTCAATCTAATGGTAAGGATGCCCATGGCCTGTATAAACGTGGTGGGGAGCATGAACAGCAAATTTAAATGCATGATGGAAATAATGAACAGCTTGCACTTTTTTAGGGTGAAAACATAGTACACCCCCAAAAATTGTAGTCATAAAAACAGAAACTCTACATTTGGTTCTCTTGGGTACATGTGGACATCACATCTTGGATTATTTTTGTTCATTTCGAGTATATTGCATTAATTTTAGACTTAAATTAGTTTATTTAAAAAAAAACTCCAATAAACATTTACAAACTTGAACATATGAAATATATTCGTGTTGAAAAATGCATGTCATAGAGTATCATGATGAAAAAATATAAGGTTTAACAACTAGGCTTGCAATTGGGTTTCCAAATTGCAATGAACACTTACAATTCATGGTATTTATATGGCCTTGAATGTTAACGGATAAATTGCCGCAGTTACAATGAACACCCTATGTTGTATACAATATTGTATATATGGTGCAACTAACATGCAACAATATGCAACTTCTTTGCAACTAATTTCCATGTTAGATTTTCACACACATTCCAACATGGCGAATGAAATGCTAATGTGGATTTTCATCCATTTGTTAATAGATGACGTATGTTAATACCTTTTGCAATTTATTTACAACTATTTTACAACTAATTTGATGAATATAATATTTCATTATTTCATCATCCATTTGATGAATGAATTTTGTTCATATATTTTATGACTTATCTACAACTATTTTACAACTAATTCAACAAATATATTCATTCATTATTTCATTCATCCATTTGACAAATGGATTTTGAATATCTTTATTTTTTACAACTTATTTACAATTATTTTATAATTAGTCTAATGAATATATTTTTAAATTATTTCATTCATTCATTTGAGTAATGAATTTTGTTCATGTCATTTGCAACTTACTTACAACTAAAGATGAAATGAAAATAAAAGATTTAATGACTAATTTGCAACTAAATGTTTAAGTTGAGTTTCAAAGCAATTATATGGTAGTTGATTATAGTAATACTAAACAACAAAATTGTAACTTATAATGCAATTATACAAACTTCACATAGTCATTATCATGTTGTCATAATTATAATAAATAATGTTGAGTTGCATTGGACATCACTATTTGTAAACATGAAATGGATTTGAAAATTTAAATAGATTTACATTCCATGTTGAAGAATACATTACAAAAAAAATTAAAAAATGTTTATATCAAAAGACAATTTAATTATGAATTTAAATATAATGCCCAAGCTATTTATAACCAACATTTTTCTCTATTTAAATAAAAGGTCAAATCATAAAAATGATGACCCTGAATAATCAAATATTGTCATCTAAAACACTATGATTCATAAATGAGTTCTTTTTTCTATTTTTGTTAAAATGAAACTTGAACCATGTAATTTTTTCAATCCACCTTATTTGCTTGAAATTTCCCATGTTATGATATTTAGTTCCACATGTGAAATGAAATCAGTAGCATATCATAACATTGTAATGTCAAAAATATTTAAGTAATCCCTTCAATTTAAATAAATTTAGTTTACAACTATATTGCCATTAACATGTAACTTATTTGTCACTAAAATGCAACATATGTAACATGATTATCATTTTTAAAAATCACCTTTCATAAATCTCTCATCATTATACTAAACTTGTACAATCAACTTTTAAATAAAATGGAATATTTTCACATCATTTTTCTTTAATATATGCAAAAGAACAAAAGACCAAGAATCACAAACCTTTAACATCCAAGAGTAAAAATAAGAACCTTCAACATCTGAGAACAAAAATAAAAACCTTCAATATCTAAGAGTAAGAATAAGAACTTTGAACATCCAAAAGTAAGAGCAATTACCTTTAACATCAAAAAGTAAAAGTAAGAACCTTCAACATCTAAAAGAAACAACAAAAACCTTCGACATTCAAAACAAAAGAAAAAACCTTCAACCTTGTTAAGAACAAAAACAAGAACCTTCAACCTTCAAGAGTAAAAACCAAAGCTTTCAACTTTTCTAAAAGCAAAAACAAAAACCTTCAACCTCTTTAAGAAAAAACAAGAACCTTCAACCTTTAAAGGAAAAAACAAAAGTCTTTAACCTTTCAAAGAATAAGAACAAGAACCTTCAACCTTCAAAAGAAAAAATAAAAGCCTTCAACCTCTCTAAGAGTAAAAACAAGAACCTTCAAGCTCCAAAAGAAAAAACAAAAGGTTTTAACCTTTTGAAGAGCAAGAATAAGAACCTTCAACCTCCAAAATAAAAAACAAAAGCCTTCAATATTCGAGTTACATAAATAATAAAACTTATAATAACATTTTGGTTTTAGCTTTAAACTAAACAAACAAAAATAATATTAGTTATAACACATGATATGAAAATTGCATCACCAAAAGACTAGGAAATACACAAAATGTTTGAATATAAAAAGATTTTAAAAAAACATCATTTTGATTTCTTAACAATAAGGATAAGTGCATGAAGGTTGTTGATGCATTGGGGTAGATCTGTTAATATACTGCCATGTGTCACTTGCTTAAGGGTTTTTCGCCCAAATTTCATATCTTTAAATTTCAAATTCTAAGTTGAAATATAGTTGCATATTAGTTGCAAACAAGTTGAAATGTCATATATATTGGGTGATGGAAATGTATACACATGGCATGATCTATTATGTTACTCAAGGCTATACATTTGTTGCAGAATGGTCATGGATTAATAACTAAATTTATCTTAGGTTTGATGTAATTGTTACATGTGACTAATATGCAACTTGTCAACAAAGTCAAACATGATTGATTACAACCATATATACAATGCATACATTGTATTATGTAAATATATATCTTGCAACTAATTTGTAACTACAATACAATTCCTTGATCTTTTAACATGACATTTTATTTATTAATTTATCTTATTTCCATGGGACAATTGCAATGCAATTATATATCAATTGTTTTGGAACTTTAGTTGTAAGATAGTCTAGATGTTGTGGACATAATTTTTCATAATGTATGAAAATTTGCAAATATATTTCAAAATTAAGATTATGGGTGGAGTTTTGTAATGACTTTTTTGGTGGTGAATGATATTGATGTACATTAACTAAATTTAAAACCATTTAAAAGTTTGCAATTTTTGGTTGAAAATACATTCAAAAAATGTGTTTTTTCTCACTTCTTAAATAATATATGCATAATAAACTCTTACTTTTGGGGAAAAACCATTATCGTAAAAAAAAAAGGAAATTTTTTTATAGGTGGGCATCATATTATTTTTTCATTTTTCTTTGGTTTGATAATGTGTTATAAACCACAAACATGAGGCCTTATGACCGTTGAAAAGATGTACATTATATATTTTATGCACATTGATTTTATCCAGTTCTTTTCATCTAACCATTGGATTAAACTTAACTTTGATTCAAAATGAGTTTTGAGTTCCAAAATGTTATCATGCACATTCTAAAGTTTTTTTTCTTATGTTTAGGATTTCCAAAAAATGTCATCAAGATTTCAATTTACTACACACCTATTATACTTATTATACATCACTTTTTTGTGTGAAAAGTGGTGAAAAGTGGCTCACCCATAATGTGCTTTCACCCTTCACCATCAATGGCTAATCATTGGCCAAAGGAATGGGAGTGGGCAAGTACTTCACTAACAAAAGCTTCTACGGGTGGGTGAATACTAATGGGCAATTTACTTTTATCCTAATGGTAAGAATGTGGAAGATAGTTCCTTGTATGCGTCTGTGTTCATATCATTGGCTAGCAAAGGGACATACGTGCATGCACTTTTTGAGTTGACGATGTTGGATCAAAGTGGTAAAGGTAAGCATAAGGTGCATAGCCACTTTGATCGTTCAATGGAAAGTGGGCCTTACATTCTTAAATACTATGGCTCCATGTGGGGATATAAAGGGTTTTTCAAGAGACCTAATCTGGAGACTTCAAATTTCTTAAAAAGTGATAACTTAACCATCACTTGTACTATTGGTGTGGTGTTTTTTCCATTCAAGGGCCCATGCTTTACTCCATCCATGTGTCGAAACCTAACCCTAACCATCATTTCGATATGTTGCTAGAAAGTGGAGAGGGTATGGATGTGGTTTTTGAAGTCAATGGTGAAATATTCTAGGCACATAAGCTTGTGTTGGCAGCTCAATCACCTATATTCAAATTCCAACTATTTGGCCCAATGTGAAACCAAAACCATAGCAACTTGCAAATTGTTGACATTGAAACCCCAGTGGTTTGTTTTGTTTTCAATGAATGCTACCATCTTTGTTACATTTCTTACACATTTAAACATGTAATAGACATGTAAATGGTCCTCAAATTAGACCATGTGTATCTCCAAAACCATGAAGTAGTAGTGCTAATCCCTTATTTGGGTTTCTACTTTCAAAATTCTAACCGTAATTTCAACAAACCTTCATTCAAATCCCTTGAACAACAACTTCGGCATTATATTTTGATGTTTTAAACCTAGCCATAGGTGAAGAAGCATAGAATTCCTTTAAAAACTTCATGAGAAAAGAAGTTGCATCACTCTTCACTTCAAATTTCTCTTGCCATTCTCGTGTTACACAATTGCTTTGTGGTAGCATGTTGTGGATGTTTCCAACTATTGTTTGCAAACTCTAAGACCTTTGCTTATGTTATTCCCATGGAATTTCATTTTTTTTGTCTAGTTGTAATCAATAATTTTTGTTTTCTACATTGAAACATAAAGTTTCTAATATATGGAATGGTTGTATTGTTGTCGGTGAATGACTTATACCCTGATTTGTACTTATGGCTTGTTTTTCTACTTCAACTTGGTGTGACATCTACCCATCTGGTGTGGAGTATGTTTTTTGGTGAAATGGGTCAATAGTAGTTGCTTGGGTCCAAGACTATCGCAACCCTAGCTTTGGGCTCGCGACCAAGGCTAAGGGGGTTGCAAGGTTGCGGGCCAAGAGGAAGCCCGGGAGTTAAGGCAAGAGGAAGCCCGGGAGTCACATCACATACTCCCGGGAGTGTTAGAAAGTGTGAAGGAGTATGAGGGAGTGAACCCTCACACTCCCAAGGCAACTCCCACTTTGGGAAGTGGAGTCCCGGTGGACT